>MDSV01149835.1_pt1 | contig 31475 bp, 26 predicted proteins | sample 810851 | NCBI WGS metagenome assembly MDSV01 (sample SAMN05326640, study PRJNA326480) | marine metagenome | isolation source: seawater | place: Atlantic Ocean: North East | collected 2012 | reverse complement strand
TATGACTTACGAGCCAGTAAGTTATGCTGCAGGTGGTAACCAATACACAGCTGGTGCGGCTTATGTTAACGCTGCTCTAACTATGTATCCTGCTGGTGCAGTTTGCCCAGAGTGTCCTAATAACAATAGTCAAAATGACAACATGGGTAACATGTTGGCTTGGGATGCTGGCAAAGGTAAGATTGTATGGAATATTGTAGAACAATGGTCTGTATGGTCTGGTGTTTTAGCTACAGCTGGCGACGTTGTGTTCTATGGAACACTAGATGCGTATGCTAAAGCTGTTGATGCGAAGACTGGTAAATTACTATGGAAGTTCAAAGCTCCATCAGGAATTATCGGAAACTTCAACTCTTGGGCTCACAAGGGTAAGCAATACGTTGGTGTTCTTTCGGGCATTGGCGGTTGGGCTGGTGCAGTTGTGTCTATTGAAGGCTTAGCTGCAGCACCTGATGATGCTGCTCTTGGTGCTGTAGGTGGTTATCGTAAACTTCTTAATTCATCACGTAACAGTGGTGTATTAATGGTATTTAGCCTACCTTAAGCAAAACAGACGTAAGTTTGTTAGATCCTCGATACTTCGGTATCGGGGATTTTTTTTATTAATGTTTTTGTCTTAATTAGTTATTATATATAGAATGAAAAATGGCTTTTTAGGTACAATTAAAGAGAACTTGTTCTAAATAATTGTGTCCTATTATTGGTGTTATAAATAAGAGGTAAAAAAAATGATAAAAATAAGAAATCTGGCATTAGTATTGAGTTTCATGGCATATGCGATGCCTAATATTGCTAACGCTGAAGAACATGTTGTTAATGCAGCTGCAAGGGAATTTAAACCTGCTATTGTATACGTTCAGCCTGGTGATACGGTTAAATTTCTCAATATGACATCTCACAATGCCGTAACCTATTTAGTGCCAGAAGGCGGAACGGGTTGGGGGGAAAAAGGTAAGATGGCCGGCGGAACTTTTACAACACCTCCAATTGAAAATGAAGGGATTTATAGTTATGTGTGTGAACCCCATATTGGCTTTGGCATGGTTGGTGTCGTGGTTGTTGGTGGCGTAAGTGCAGATGATAAAGCAGCTATGAAAGAAAAGGCTATGGCAGAATTAAAGGGACCATTTAAGCGGCTTATTGGTAAAATTAATAAAATCAAGCCGACTAAATAATTTTTTATAACTTATGAATTACTATTATCAATAACCCACCTAAAAAGTGGGTTATTATTTTCTATGAAATTACAAATAATTTTCTTAATATTGGTTTTTACAAGCTTTCAATCAATAGCAAATGATCATTTACCAGACTCAGAATATTTTAAAGTTTGCGCTGATCCCTATATGCTCCCAATGTCTAATTCAAACGAAGAAGGATATGAAAATAAAATTGCAGAACTTCTCGCGGCTAAACTTGGTCTGAAAGTTAAGTATGAATTCTTTCCCCAACGCATCGGTTTCATTAGAAATACTCTGAGAGCAGAAGCGACAGGTAAAGGTTATAAATGCGATATAGTGATGAATGTTCCATCTAGTTTTGAACTTGCTGATACGACTGAACCATATTACACAACCTCATATGCATTAATATACGCAAAAGGTCGAAATTTAGATCAAGTAACAGATCCTTCGATGCTTTTAGAGGTTGCAAAAACTAGTAAAGAAAAAATTAAAATTGGTCTAAGTGATGTAGGAGCTGCTCAGCTTTGGGTTTTTAAGAATGGCTTAATGTCATACATGACACCATATCAAGGCCAACCTGGAGACCCCAAAGCAAATCCCGCTAAGAAGATGATAGACGAAATAGTGGCCGGTAACATCGATGCAACAGTCGTTATGGGTCAAAGTGCGGGATATTGGGCAAAACAATATAGCGATCAAGTTGAACTTGTTGTGCTTCCACTTAAAGATAATCCAGAACAAAAACTACGACTTACTTTTAGTTTTTCAATGGCTGTTCGCTATCGAGAGAAAGAGTGGAAACAAACAATAGATAGACTTATCAAAGAGAATAAAACTGAAATTGAAAATATATTAATTGATTACAACATTCCATTAGTAAAGTAATAGGGCTAAATTTATGAAATTTATAAGATTTTTTTTGTTTTTATGTGCATCGTTTTTTAGTTATTCGGGTTATTTATATTCAGCTGATGTCGGTGAACAGTCACCAGAAAATTCCAATGTATTAAGAGGTGGTGAGCCGTTAACTGAACAAGAATTACAGAAAAGTATTGGCCGTTATGGAGAAGTTGACGAAATTCCAGAAGGTTTTCAATTTGCTTCTGCTGAGATTAAATTGTGGAAGGATAATCATCTTAAAAACATTACATCACCAACAAGTTTATATTATGAGTTTGAAAAAATTGGTACATATGAAGAGGGCTTTAGTGACTCGGTTTATTTGAAAATTGTAGAATTGAATGACAATGGTACAAAAAATACGGTGCTAGATTTTTTTACAGCGGAAAGAAAGCAAACGATACCCCAAGGAAACACTACTAATGTCATAGGGAATCCCGTACTTGGTATTTACATGAATGGTGATGTTTATGATATGGCAAGAATTACTGGCGGTAAGCGAAATCGATACAGACATTTTTTAAAACAAATTAAAGTCGCTCTGAGAGAAACTGCAACAGTAGAGCCAATAACATTCACATATAATGGTAAAGAGTATAATGGTGAAAAAATATTTTTCTCACCCTATGTTAACGATCCTCATCGACGAGAGTTTGAACAATTCGCAGATAAGTATTATGAATTGATTTTTTCAGATGAAATACCCGGAAAGCTATACAAGATTATGACTTTAGTTAAGGATAAAATAAATGAAACTGATGAGCCATTAGTTCAGGAAACATTAACTTTGGTCGATGTTAAGGGTTTAGATTCTTAACTTTCTAAGAACCATAAAGATAACTAGTATCAGGTTCTTTTTTCTTTTTTTGGTTGTTTTCTTCTATATAGTCACCAGGGCGCTGGCCGGCTTTTAACTTAACTGCGCAGTACTTAAATTCAGGAATTTTTCCAATTGGGTCTAGCGCTTCATTCGTAATTAAGTTTGCAGCAGCCTCATTGAATGAAAATGGCATCATAATTACACCTTGTTGCATACCTTCATCAGCTCTGGTAGTTGCTGCTATTTTCCCTCTTCGTGATTCTATAACAAGCATATCACCAGATTTAAGTGAAAATAATTTTAAATCTTCTGGATTAATAAGAACACAAGGCCCCGGTTCAATTGCATCAAGCACTCTCGAATGACGGGTCATTGTTCCAGTATGCCAATGTTCAAGTTGTCTCCCAGTAATAAACACAAACGGAAAATCATCACTTGGAAGTTCGGCTGGTTCAGTATATTCAGCTGGAATAAAGCTACCTTTCCCATCGTCAGTCGGAAAAATGCCATCTTTAAAAATAATTGGTTCACCAGGGTCACCTACATTCGTTAAAGGATATGTTAATGAATCAACTTTTTCTAATCTTTCCCAAGTAATTCCTGCCATACTTGGTGTTGCTAATCTAATTTCATTAAATACATCTTGTGCATTTTCATAGCGCCAATTAAGCCCCATGCGGTTTGCTATCTCTTGTATTATCCATAAATCTTGTTTAGCTTCCCCAGGAGGATTAACAGCTTTTCTTCCTAATTGAACTCTACGATCGGTATTGGTGAATGTCCCATCTTTTTCAGCGAAGGCAGAAGCTGGTAATATTACATCTGCATAGCCACAGGTTTCTGTAAAGAAAATATCTTGTACTACCATGTGTTCAAGTTTTGAAAGTGCTTCTCTTGCGTGATTAAGATTTGGATCTGACATTGCAGGATTTTCACCCATGATATAAAGGCCATTAATATCCAAACTATGAATAGAATGCATAATCTCAACAACAGTTTTGCCGTTATTAGGATCGAGAGATTGACCCCATAGTTTTTCAAATTTATTTCTAATTGCACTATCAGTGACAGGTTGATAATCAGGATAGACCATTGGAATTAAACCCACATCAGAGGCACCTTGAACATTATTTTGACCGCGTAATGGATGAAGACCAGTACTCTCTCTTCCGATTTGTCCGGTCATAAGCGCAAGCGATATTAAGCATCGCGCATTATCCGTTCCATGAATATGTTGTGAAATACCCATACCCCAAAAAATAATTGCTGATTCAGAGGTAGCATAAAGTCTAGCAACTTCTCTAATTAGTTTTGCATCAATCCCACATATCGGAGAGACGCTTTCAGGAGAGTAATCCTTAATAGTTTCAATAATATTTTCGAACCCCTTAGTATGTTCATTAATAAATTTCTTATTATGAAGATTCTCATTAACAATAACATGCATCATTGCATTCAATAACAGTACGTCAGTGCCAGGACGTAATTGCAAATAATGACTAGCATGTAATGCAATATCAGAGTGATACGGTTCGATAAAAATAAGTTTACTTCCACGTTCAGATGCATTTTTTAGAAATGTTGCAGCGACAGGATGATTTTCATGAGGTCTAGAGCCTATGACAATAATAACATCTGCAAAGGATCCATCGGAAACTTGATTAGATACAGCCCCCGATCCTATAGTTTCCAGAAGGGCAGCAACAGATGATGCATGGCAGAGACGCGTACAATGGTCGACATTATTATTATTAAATGCAGTTCTAACTAGTTTTTGTACTAAATAAGCTTCTTCATTACTGCCTTTAGCACAGCCAAAGCCAGCTAATGATTGTGGACCATTCTCTTTTTTTATTTTATTGAATCCTTCTGCTGCGAAATTTAACGCCTCTTCCCACGATGCTTCCCGAAAAAACTTATGCATATCCTCAGGATTGATTATTTCTGTTGTTTTTTCACAATTTTCACGACGTATCATTGGTTTTTTTAAACGATCAGGATGATGAATATAATCAAATCCATATCGACCTTTAACGCACAGGCGACTTTTATTCGCAGGCCCATCTCTACCTTCTACAAATTGAATCTGATTATTTTTGATATTGAAAGATAGTAAACAACCAACACCACAGTACGGACAAACAGAATCGACTTTTTTATCTGGTTCAACTAAACCAACATTTTTAGCTGGCATTAGTGCCCCAGTAGGACAAGCTTGTACACATTCGCCACATGCTACACAACTACTTTCACCCATTGGTTGATCCATATCGAAGACAATCTTTGAGTTTTTGCCACGAAAAGCATATCCGATAACATCATTTACTTGTTCTTCTCTGCACGCACGCACACATCGAGTGCATTGAATACATGCATCAAGATTAACGGCAATAGCCGGATGAGAAATATCAGCTTTAATTTGTTCTCTTTCATTAAACCGTGGACTATAAAGTGAGAGCTTTTCTGACCAATAGTCTAATTCGGAATTTAACCTATAAGGTGATTTTCCTTGTTGCGGCATGTCTGAAAGTAATAGCTCAAGAACCATTTTTTGTGATAAACGTGCTCTTTCATTTGAAGCATTAACCTTCATTCCTTCTGTTGGTTTCCTGCAACAGGATGGTGCTAAAACACGTTCACCTTCAATTTCAACTACACATGCTCGACAATTACCGTCAGGACGATATCCGTCTTTATAGCAAAGATGAGGAATTTCAATATTATTACGTTTGGCGGCTTGAAGGATTGTTTCTTCACCGTAAGAAGTGATTTCTTTATTATCTAAAGAAAAACTAACTATTTTTTCGTTTGCTTGTTTTGGGTTGGCGGCCACTTTTTAAATTCCTTTGGGAAATATCTAATTGCACATCGAACTGGGTTTGGCGCCGCCTGTCCTAAACCACATATTGATGCATCACACATCGCAACTGATAATTCTTCTAATAAATCTTTATCCCATTCCTCTCTTTCCATTAATTGTATAGCTTTTGATGTACCAACGCGACAAGGCGTACATTGTCCACACGATTCGTGCTCAAAAAATCGCATTGAATTAAGTGCTAGCGATTTCACCTTATCTTTGTCAGATAATACAATTATAGCTGCTGAACCAATAAAACACCCATGTTTTTGCAATGTGTCGAAGTCTAATGGCTCATCTCCTAGTGATGCAGGCAATATGCCACCTGATGCCCCACCTGGGTAATATGCGTAAAATTCATGCCCATCAAGCATTCCATCACAATATTCATCAATTAATTCTTTTATGCTGATGCCAGCTGGTGCTACGTGGACACCTGGACTTTTTATTCGCCCACTAACAGAAAAAGACCTAAGCCCCTTTCTTTCTCTTCTTCCATTTGAGGAAAACCAGTCAGAACCATTCTCAATAATATCTCTAACCCAGTGCATAGTTTCCATATTTTGCTCTAAGGTAGGGAACCCAAAAAGACCAACATCAGCAACATAGGGTGGACGTAAACGAGGCATGCCAGCTTTACCTTCAATTGACTCAATCATCGCAGATTCTTCACCACAAATATACGCACCCGCACCTCGCCGTAGATGAATTTTAGGTAATTTACATGGAGGAGCTTGCTGGATAGAATCTAATTCTTTTTCAAGCAACATTCTGCAGCCGGCATATTCATCTCTTAGGTATATATAAATTTCATCAGCATTAATTGCCCAATGCGCAATTAATGTACCTTCAATAAAGCGATGTGGATCAGTTTCTAGATAATAACGATCTTTAAATGTTCCTGGTTCGCCTTCATCAATATTAATTGCAATCATTTTTGGAGATTCTTTTTCACTTAAAATACGCCATTTTTTTCCTGTTGGAAAACCCGCTCCACCTAATCCTCTTAGTGCCGAATCCTCGAGTATGGCCATAATTTTATTACGGTCATGTTTTCCATTGATACATTCAGTCAATAATTTGTAACCACCATTCTTTTTATATTTATCATAGTTTATGTAGTTTTTAGGTAGCTCATCGGATAATTTATTTTTATCGATTACAGATAAAACATCATCTGTTTTGGCGTATTCGATAGGGTTAGTTCCAGCAATAGCAATAGGAGCACTTGCACATCTTCCAACACAAGGTACGGGTTGTATACGAACATTACTTGAGTCTGTAGCAAGTCTTAACTCATTTATTAATTTCTTGGCGCCAAACATTTCACAGGTTACTGAATCACAGACACGGATAGTTGTTGCTGGTGGCGGAGTTTCTTTATCACCAATAACATCGAAGTGATGGTAAAAAGTAGCAGTTTCATAAATAGCTGCTACCGATAAATTCATTATTTTTGCTAATGCTCGGATATGACTACGCGAGATATGATGATAGGTATCTTGAATTTTATGCAGATGCTCAATAAGCATATCTCTTTTAATAGATTCATTACCGATTAATTTTTCTAAATTTGAGATAGTTTTTTGATCAATAACGCGTCCTGTGATACGACCTTTCTTTCCACGAGTGCGATTCATCAGGTATAAATAGGATTACTTAATTACAGACAACATCTCTTCGATGTATGTGTATTTTTCACGAGGCTTACCTTTTGACTCTCCAAGCTCGACTTCTTTAGCATCAATTTTTGACCATTCATCAAAGTTAATGTGACGAACACCTTTACTATTTAACTTTGTGTATAATTCGCTGACACCATTCTTTTTCTTGCCAGTGTCAAGTTTATTAATATCAGCAAGTAAGCATTCAACTGTTTCCACACTACAAGCACGATTTGTACCTATTATCCCACTAGGACCACGTTTAATCCATCCACCAGTATAAAGCTGATTAACTACGGAACCATCATTTTCAGTAACTCGGCCTTTTTCATTTGGGATTGTTCCCCAACTTTCATGGAAGGGTACACCCAGTATCGGAATACCATGATAACCAATACTACGAAACAAAATACCAGTATCAATTTCAATTGTTTCATTGGTTCCTCTGGCTGATTGTTTGAATGGCTCTCCAGATAATTTATTTTTTTCAATAATTAGTTTATCTATAGCTGTTGTGCCAATTATTTCTTTAGGACTCATTAGAAATCTAAAATAACACTTTCTTGATTTGCTTGAATCCATTTCTCTTTTTGAAAACTTAGAAAATTCTTCGTAGACTTTTCTGCTGGTAGAATTCGTTTTTTCCTCTAATTCCTTTTCACTCTCAACATTTAATTGTAAATCTTCTTCAAGAATGATTGGGTTACAATCAGCTAACTCCCCAAACTCACGTAATTCTTTTGGTGTGAATTTAGCTTGAGCAGGACCGCGACGCCCAATCACATGAATTTCTTTCAACTTACTTTCAGCTAAAGCATCAAGTGCATGTTGTGCAATATCAGTATGTTTAAGCTCATCAATAGTTTTAGATAGTATTCTACTTACATCAGCTGCGACATTACCTTGTCCGATTATGACAGCGACATCTTGTGAAAGATCAAATTCTAGTTCCCTGTAATCAGGGTGGCCGTTATACCAACCAACAAACTCTGTTGCAGTGTGACTTCCTTTAAGTTCCTCACCAGGTATACCAAGTTTTCTATCTGTTTCTGCCCCATATGTAAGGATTACTGCATGATGAGATTCACATAATTCTTCGATAGAAAGATCTTTCCCAACTGTAACATTAGCAATAAGATTAAAATTTGGATCATCAGCAATTTTTTTATATAGATTTATTGCTGTCTTTAGTTTTGGGTGATCTGGCGCCACACCACTTCGAACAAGTCCATATGGTGTTGGGAGGCGTTCAATAATATCCACCTTAGCCACAACCTCAGATTTTATTAGCGCTTCGGCAGCATAAAAACCACTTGGGCCAGACCCTACAATTGCTACCAGTAGAGGATTTTCCGAAGTACCTAGACTAGACATGAATCAAATTCTCCCTGAACAAGAGATTCAAATGAAGACGAGAACAGATTATTCTTATCGTTTTATTTTTATTCACAAAACAGGCGGTCATCTATTTATTACCTCGTTACGTAGATTAAAAGTCATCGTATGATTCGGCACCGCCTGTCCTAAATCATAGTCGGATTGTATCTTTTTTGATGATTCAACGCGACTTTAAAAGCCTAGTTCAGATTTACGATCTTCAGCGCCTGGCAGAGGCTCCATTTGCTCCTCAATAACTGGTAGTTCTGCTGCTTTTTCAGCATTAATCTCAACCCAGTGTTCCTGACCTTCTGGAATGTCATCTCCCTCATAAATTGCCTCAACAGGGCATTCTGGAATACAGGCACTACAGTCAATACAAACATCTGGATCAATGTATAGCATTTCATCATCATAGTGAAAGCAAGCAACTGGACACACTGATACACAGTCAGTAAATCGACAGCCTTTGCAATTATCAGTTACGATTGTTGTCATTGTTTCCTCCTCTACCTAAATAGGTAGTTCCTCGTGTGATAGTATTAATTTTATTTATTTTTGTGTTTTGATAAAAGGATTTCTCCCCGGTTAATTTCAACTGAATCACCGCTCCAACGCTCAAAGGAGCCATTTGCATACGATGGGTCAACCAAAAAACCATTCTTTTCTAAGTACTTAGCATAAAATCTTATAAATGTTGGCTGATATTCACAATTACGAGAAAAAGTAGGGAGTATTTCAGTTTCATTGAAACTTATTATTGAACCACGTTTCATTCCAGCACCTGTTCTTATTCCCATTGTTCCAAAGACAATAATTGTTCCAGCTATCATATTAACACCAGTGAAATCACCGGAATCACCGCCAACGACAATTAATCCTCTGCGCATAACGTGCCCGGTTTCATTCTTTACGTTGCCATGAATGAAAATTTCCCCACCTTGCATGCCGATTGAGCTACCTCTGTATCCGCAGCCCGTCATATGCCCTGCATTTCCTTTAACGGTTATTTTCCCATCTAGCATTTCAGCAGCTAACCAGTCCGAGGCATCACCCTCGATTATAATTTCTCCGCCTTGCATGCCAGCTCCAGTATGCAAGCCAACACTACCTTCAATTATAATTTTACCTAATGACATTGAGGCACCAATATGTTTGATATTACTCAAATCACCATCAATAGTGATTTCGCCATCAAAAGTACCCTTGCAGTCAAAAAAATCACCGAGTTTTACTTGACGATTGCCATGAAAAACCGTCATTGAAGATATTTCATTGTTTTTTAAAGACTGCATTCTATCAGGACTAATGCAGTCTGCTTCTAATGGCACATCAGGCTGGGTATGTAATTTAAGATGAAGCGCCATTATTTTTCACCGTTAGCTATTAATTTATGTAGTTGTATTTGATATTGACCTAGTCCACCACCGTAGTTACCTGCTGATATTCTCTTAACACCTGGTTTGATGGCGGCTTCAATACCAACACGCATTGCCTCTTCAACATCTTTTAGTGCTAGTCCATCAATAACAATTTCGAGAACACTATTTACACCTGGCTCAATTTCTGTGTTTTTTACTAAGCCAGATAGGGTGGGGCAATAAGCATCATTAGTTGATGCAATTAATGCTTTGTATTTAGAGCCGACCTTACTACCACTTCTTACAACACCATTAGGGAACGGAAGAATTACATTAGGTATTTTTCGCATCGCATTTACCGCAGCCTTTGATGCTTTTAGTGCCGTATTTTGATCCTTAGCATGAATAAGTATATTTCCCCCTCCAACTGCCTCTTTTGTTTTAAAAACATCATCAACAAGGAATTCACCATCCATAACAGGAATTCGCCACAATCTTTTATTAAGTATTTTTTTGCTACTTTGGTAGCCATCACCAAAATAGCGAAGTTGACCGCCCACAACAATCTCATTTCCCTCGTCAACACCGTTATAGCAAGCTGTACTTGGACAAGTCATGACACATTGACCAATACGTTCCATTAGTCGTTTTCCTAGGCTGGCACTATCCATAGCAAAAAATAATACACTAATGCCCGGGCGTTGGTCGGGAGAGTGATCGGGTGAAATTTCTGCTTCAATTCCAGCTTCACATTTACACCCAATTACAGAGGTAGCAAAACCAGTTACTGATTGAGCTGCAGCTACAGCCCACTCTTTTGTTTCGGCTGTAATGATAATTCGAGTGCCATGCATTTTGAAAGCTTCAGCAAAAGTATCAGTGATTTGAGTAGATTTTATCTTCATGAAATATTTAGCTAGTTTTAGTTTTAATAATCTCATGTTGATGTAAATAGCGGTCATCAACAGGGTAATTTGAGAATTCAATTGAATAGTAATCTTCAAAGAATGGCTTAAGAGATTCTTCAATTTTATTATCATAGTCAGGTGTTATATGATAAACCTTACCTTTAGAATCAGTTTTAAATTCATGATTAGCAATCATTGTGTTACCTGATTTTATGACATAACGTGGCGTGCTAAACATTAATTCTTTATCATCCATTAAATCGTAAATTGTAATATCTGCATCTGCCCCCACACCAAGATGGCCTTTTGTTTCCAATCCCAATGCTCTTGCTGGTCCTGCTCTCGTAATAATTGCTATTTCGCTTAATGTGTACTCTCTTTTTAATTCGGGTAAGGAGCAATTCAATAAAGCTTTTTGATTGACTCGTTTCATTTCTTCACGGCGAAATTTTTCATCCATTAAAAGTTTAATAAGTTTAGGATACGCCATAAAAGAACCACCATTTGGATGATCTGTTGATAGAACTATTCGCCATGGATCCTCAGACAACAAAAACAATTCTAAACCGATTGCCCATTGTAGTGTATGCACATAGATGTGTTCTTGGTAAGCGAAAGGTAAAATTCCACAACCACTCTCACATTCTGTATCAGCATTAACCCATTTACCTTTAGAATGGCCTTTTAAAACATAAGCCAAAGGTGCATCAGCGGTCATAATTGTTGAATCGCCAAACATAACTTGACCAACATCGCAGGTGATATTCGGATGATTATTTACATACTCTGCGATTTCAGCAGCTTTTGAAATTGGATTTTTACCAACTTCTCCCCCATAGCTATGAAATTGAATATGTGCAATATGTGCTCTAAGGTCGCCCGCAGTTTTCATTGTCTCGAGTGTTGTAATGTAGTTGCCGCTATGCCCTAGATTATTGCAATGTATATGTGGAGGGTGGGGATAGCCTTGCTTGTTTACTGTTTTTATAAAGGCTTCAATAATTTGTCGTGGTGAGAGTGTATCGTCATCAGATTTTTCATCAATATTTGATACATTTGAGTTTCGTTTTCCTTTCCAGGGCTCATCGCCACCTGGGTTTACGAGTTTAACCGTATACGCTTTTGTTGCGTTTACCCACCAAGCAACCGCTTGATCAAATTCCTCTATACGTTTTTCACGGATTAAGTTATGAAGGAAGATATTATTTCCCAAAAGCACATAAAACCCTTTATCAATAATGGGTGTATCTTCGAATTCTTCTAATACGTGACGTGCTCCGATTGGCGAGACGGCTGCCTCCATTGCAGTGGTATAACCTAATGTCGCATATCGATATCCTGCTGCAAATGTTGATGGGGTTGTTCCGCCTGAACCCGAACGGGTGAATGGAGTTGATGGGTGGGGGTCGTGACGGCGCGCTTCGGGAGTTAATTTTCTGGCAAGATTGACTTTCGGCCCTGCTATATGACAATGAATGTCAACACCACCAGCCATGATAACCATTCCCTTCGCATCGATAATCGTTGCTTCATCAGATACAGAATCAACAATTTTTCCGTCTTCTACACAAATTTCTTTTACTTCACCGTCAATGTTATTTTTCGGATCATATACCTGACCATTAACGATGCGCATTGATGCAGACATCTAATATCCCTCTCTAGTGATTATTTGCTTATATTTATTTTAAGGCAGTTTTACGCTGGTACATAAGACTTAGAGCGGGTTTACTGCGGCTGCTACTTTTGCTTCGCCAGAAGCACCTCCAGAATGACTATTTTTTAATATTAATTCATGCACGCGTTTTTTGATGCTTTTAAGTATCTTTTCATCATCAGGAAAAGGTGATTCGAATGCTGGGCGTAGTGTAATAGAAACATCATCCATTCGATATACGGTTCCACTAGTATTAATTCCATATGTCGAAGTCTTAAATGCAACATGTGAAAGTTTCGTAGTATCAGTTGTTTTTGTATCGAGAGTGATTACAGGAATATTTTTTAAGTGTTCGATTGCTTTTTTTGGAAAGTTAGAACCCGGATCACTTGCAACAATTAAGGCTGCATCGGCATCTCCGTTTGATAATGTATCAACCGTTGTGAATTCACCAGGATTAAACCTTGGATAGCCACGACTAAAGTTCACACCAAACGGGTACCCCGTTTGCCATGCGACCACATTATCTGCTCCGGTTACATTACCGTGGCCACGTACAGGCTTAGCCACAAAATGCGTGTATTCATTAAGGTCGGTTGCAAGAGCGAGTAGTGCCCCCGAATTGAAATGGCGACCTCTAGTCATAGTCAGTCCCATACCAAAGAAAAGGACCCCAAAACGGCATTCTTTCATGCGTTTAGCTAAGTCAGTCAATATCTCTAAAGGAACTCCTGTTTCTTTTTCAATATCACTTGATAATTTGACTCCTTTTACCAATGCTCGCAACGCCCATAATACTTCAAAATCTTTTCCTGGTTTTGGCGTAATTAGAATATCAGCCACACCCGCACTTTTTGTTTTTCTAACATCCACTAATACGACTGTGCGATCTTTTTTTCCGTTTGGTGTAAACATGCCTTTTGGTGTAACGGCGTAACGACCAAAATGTCGGGGATGTGATTCAGCTGGATTACCTCCCCAATATATAACCAGATCAGCTCGGTTTTTAACTTCTCCCAATGTGCTTGTACTTTCACCAACACCCTGAAAAGCAAGACCACTTGGCCCATGACATACCGAAGTCGTTGTATCTATATTACCTTTTATGTAGTCTGTAATTGCTACAGCTTGTCGCTGAGCTTCACTAGTAGTATCACTCAATCCATAAGTAATTGGGAATTTTGCATTTACTAAAGTTTGAGCAGCTTCTTCAATTGCTTCTTCTATTGTAACTTCTTTACCGTCGATCATAGCAGCTGGAGCATTCTCAATCGTATGTTCAGCAAACCATGCACGACCAAGCACGCAAGCATTTTTAGATTTTATAATTCTTTTTTCATCGACATCAACATGCAATTCCATATCATCACAAACACAACCACAGAAAGTACAAGTTGCATCATGAACGATTTTAATATTTTTATTTTCTTCTACTACTTTTTTATTTGTTTTTTCTATCATAGTTTTATTAGCTCATATTTGGATGTTTTAATTTTTAACTTTTTCGACTTCAACCATCATATGTTTTGATAAGGGCATACCGCTACCTGCTGTATCACTTGCCATCAGTTGGCTTGACGGTGGCCCATAGGGTATAAACAACATTCCTTCAGATAGATCCTCTGGTTTTTTCCCCAAGCAACTTACGATAGTCTCTCCAATTTCGTTAGAGAGTTTTACTTTGTCGCCGTCTACAAGGCCCATTTTTTCCATATCATCTTTATTCATTTCTAATGTTGATGTTACTGTCTGGTATTCTTCTTTGAGTTTTCCTTGATTAAGAGAAGTTCCTTGTTTACTCGAGCGACCAGGTATTAGCATCATTTTATTACTCATGCGCACAGTCCTTCACGCAACTCAATTAGTAAGATGAAGCTTCTCTTACTACCCGAAGTTAGAAACATGTTGTCTTTTTGTTTGGTGGCAGCGCTCATTTGATAAATTCTCACTGGAAAATATTTAATCATACATAATTCATGAGTTTGGCGCCGCCTGTCCTAAACCTATTACAAATGTATTCTATGTTTAAAAAATTGATTACTATTTTCTCGTTTCAGCTCCCTCAAGTAATAATTTAAGTACGGATTGTATCGTTTTTAGTGGCATAGCGCGACTTTTAACACTTATTAACTGTAGTATCTCAATGCTTCAACATCCTATATAATAAGGAGTTTTCCGAGATATCCCAAAAGCTGATTATATCCTAGAAGATGAGAGATAATAGAAAATTAAACGCAAAATTAAGGTACGTGAATGTTAAGGCGCCAGCCCGCTTACATTTAGGTTTTTTAGATATGCATGGTGGATTAGGGCGCAAGTTTGGCAGTATTGGTCTAGCTGTTAAGGGAGTTGAGACCTCAATAACGGCAACTTACTCCGATGATATTGATATTTCAGGAGTTTTTCTAAAAAGAGCTGAAACCTATGCCGAACAAATATTGACGCATTTTGGCATCGATGGCGGTACCAAGCTTTCAATTAATTCTAGTATTCCAGAGCATGCCGGGCTTGGATCTGGGACACAATTATCTCTAGCTATCGCAAGCGCAATATCTCATCTGTATCAATTAAATGAAAATAGCCCAACTCACTTGGCTAGTATCTTGCATCGCGGAGCACGCTCAGGTATTGGAATCGGTACTTTTATGCAAGGTGGATTTGTCATAGATGGTGGGCGTGGTGCAAAAACAGATGTTCCCCCCGTTATAACACGCTTACCCTTTCCGGAACATTGGAGAATTATCCTGATATTTGATAATGAGCTTGAGGGCATCAATGGCACACAAGAGCGAGCAATTTTCAACACATTACCAAAAATGGAAAAAGAAATATCTGGAGAATTATGTAGATTGGCTATGATGCAAGTGCTCCCAGCAGTTGTTGAAAAAGATTGTGATAACTTCGGTAAAGGGATAACTGAAATTCAGAATAGTATAGGAGATTATTTTTCAATTGCACAAGGAGGAAGCTATACCTCTCCATTTTTGAAACCAATTCTAGACAAACTTACTAACGAGGGGGCAACAGGCACGGGGCAAAGTTCTTGGGGGCCAACAGGGTTCGCAATTTTTGCTAATGAAACTATTGCTTTTCAGGCACTTAAAAAAATACGTAATAAGTGGAAATTGGAATCTAGAATAAAATTTGTTCTCTGCGAAGCAAATAATAATAAAGCAGAAATTTTTGTGAGTGACAAAGAGTCTGTCGAAAAAAATAATAAAAAAAAGGTAGAGAATATATAGATATTAAATCTAATCCTAATAAAACTAAGTTGAGTGTTGAATATCTTATTATCTCCGAATCTGGTCGTGCATTAGCAGCTTCAGCAAAAAATGCTGGGTATGAGGTAAGTGTAATTGACCGTTATGCAGATCGAGATACAGTTGCTTTGTCTAGAAGTATTCATCGTTATGAAGGTCTTCATTTAGCTGATTTTTTAAATGACATCGAATCATATTCGTATCTTCAAAAATTAATCAAATATTCAGTTAAAAGTGGGTCCAATATTACAGCCATCATTGGCTCCGGCTTTGAGAAAAGGCCTGAGCAAATTGAAATCATTCGTAAATATATGCCAATTATATCTAATAGCGTGAAAACAATAAACCTAGCAAAAGATCCAATGAAGCTCGGAAAATTATTAGCTAAAAAGTCTATTAATTATCCATTTAGCACAATAAATAAAAATGACTTTTGTTCTGAGAAAGAATTTTTAATTAAAGAGCTGGGCGCAATGGGAGGAGGACATGTTAGTGTAAACTCTAATTCTCTTCTTAGGAAAACGCTATTTGATAAAAAGTATTATTATCAGGAATATATCAAAGGCACTGTTTGTAGCGTAGTTTTTTTAGCAAATCAAAAAACAGCTCAATTAATTGGAATAAATGAACTTATTAAACCAACTCAATTTCTTACGAAACCATTTTTATATGAAGGCGCAGTTACCGTAAACCTACAAGATAAAAAATTTTCTGATGAAATTTATCGTATCATTACTGAAGTTACTAAATTAAGTAAATTATCTGGTCTATGTGGTATTGATTTTATAATCAATAAATCAGGTATTATTTATATTATTGATATTAATCCACGTCCTCCTGCTACATTCGAATTGTACGAAGATGAGGGCCATTTATTTCAAAATCATCTTGACTGTTTTCAAGGGAGATTACCGGAATACATGCCACATAATTTGAATAAATTAAAAGGGCATGCAATTTACTACGCAAAAAAAGATATTATAGCTCATAGCCTTCCGAGTTTTCCTGATTGGGTTAGCGATATACCCGCACCGAAAAAATCAAAAAATAATCTTGAAATGAAATATGAGATTTTAGCTGGAAATCCTGTGTGTACCATATATGCTGAAGGAGTATCGACAACAGAAGTAAAAAATTTACTAAACCAGCGCTTAAATGAAATTGAACTCTCTATTAAATCCATAAATAAACTGTAAAATACACTATATTTATTTTTGAGGATAACAGGTGAACCATAATACAAATTTAAGTCTTAGCAAATTGACTGCACCGCTAATCGAAAATTTAATAATAAATGAAGATTCATTGAGAATAGAAATATCAAATCTTGATGATGGTACTCGTATTATTGATGCGGGTATTAATGCGAAAGGCGGAATTGAAGTGGGACGACTAATTGCCGAAATATGTATGGGTGGACTCGGGGTTGTTAAATTGCGCGCATCGACAAATTTTCGTCACTGGTCCTGGCATATAGATGTTCATAGTTCAAATCCGGTGATGGCTTGTCTTGCGAGTCAATATGCAGGATGGAGTTTAAATCATGGAAAAGGAAAAGAAGCGTTTAACGCACTAGGTTCTGGACCGGCACGAACATTAGGTAGCAATGAGCCATTATTTGAAGAGCTTGGGTATCGAGACTCATCTGATTGCACATGTATTGTAATTGAAGCAGATACAATACCGCCTGTAGAGATAACTACTAAAATAGCTCAGATGTGCAAAATATCGAGCGAAAATTTGACAGTAGTTTTAACCCCAACATCAAGTTTAGCAGGTGCAGTACAAATTATTAGTCGAGTTCTAGAAACTTCATTGCATAAAGCTCATGAGTTACATTTTCCATTAGAAAAAATTATTGATGGTGCTGGGAGTGCCCCGTTATGTCCTCCATCTAGTGATTTTCTAACCGCAATGAGTCGTACTAATGATGCAATATTATTTGCAGGACAAATACAACTGTTTGTTGAAGCAAACGATGGAGATACAAAAGAGCTTGCTAATGCATTACCTAGTAGCGCTTCAAAGGATTATGGAAAACCTTTTGGAGAAATATTTAAAGAAGTAAAGTATGATTTTTACAAGATTGATCCAATGTTATTCAGTCCAGCTCGTGTTTCAGTATCATCATTAACTACAGGTAATACATTCCATGCTGGAAAAATAGATCTCGATTTATTAGATAAGTCTTTTTCCTAAAATTTTGAGCGAAACTGAGAGAAAAGTTGCAATAATTACAGATGATCCAGGTTGGCATGGAGAGCAGCTAAAGTTATCACTCAAAAAATATGGACTGAAATCAAGCTATTTTTCCCTATGTGATTTTTTAATTGAAATAGATAAAAAAAATTCCAGTATTGAGTTTCCAGGATTTAATGGATTGCCATCTGGTATTTTTGTTAGGGGAGTACCAGGGGGTACTTTGGAGCAAGTTATTTTTCGTCTTGACATACTTCATGCATTACAAGACTTAGGTGTAGCAGTTTATAATTCACCGAGAGCAATCGAACGCACTGTTGATAAAACTCTAACGAGCATACTGTTAGCGCATGCAGGTTTACCGACTCCAAAAACATGGGTATGCGAATCAAAATATAAAGCAAATAAAATAATAGAGAGAGAGTGCACCAGCAATAAAAAAATAGTTCTTAAACCGCTATTTGGCTCTCAAGGTATCGGTATTCATTTAATTCATCACTCGCAGGGACTTATTCATGATGAAAAATTTGCAGGCGTATATTATTTACAAGAATATATTGAGCGCAAAAGTACTAATTTCAGTGATATACGAGTTTTAGTAGTTGATGGAGAAGCAAAAGCAGCAATGAGTAGACATGGCCACAATTGGGTCACAAATCGCGCGCAGGGCGCTATCTGCAAATTTTTAGAACTAAATAAAGAAATCTCTAGTTTGAGTGAGGCAGCATGTAATGTTCTTAACATTGATTACGCGGGAGTTGACCTTATAGAAGACAAGAATGGGCAATTAAACATTATCGAAGTCAATAGTATCCCTGCTTGGTATGGCCTACAAAAAGTTGTTAACTTTAATATAGCTGACTGTTTAATTGAATCATTTGTTAAAAATATAACGAATAAAAACTGCAGGTCTGTTTACGCTAATTAATAATGAGTTCAATAATAGAAGCAGCAGTATTAGCTAGTTTTAAAGGAGATATTGAGGCTTTTAAGCCTGGAAATGTAAGTTCGTACAGTGATGGTCATAACATGACAGTTGACGATTTTATAATAAGTGCTGAGGTTTCTAGTCCCATATTATGTCAGCAAGATGCTTCATTTGGTGAGCGTATCCTCAGTAGCGTCAATGCGACGCGAAACCTAGTCTCGTGCAATACAAATTTAGGAATGTTACTTCTTTTTACTCCCATAATCATGGCGGCACAGAAAGGTTACAAAACTCTAGAGAAATTGCATACTAACCTAGAAAATACATTAGATTCTTTAACAAAAGATGATGCAAATTATGTATTTAAAGCTATCTCTTTAGCAAATCCCGGAGGTTTAGGGGTTGTTTCCGAGCATGATGTTAATCAAAAGCCTAATTGTTCACTAATTCACGCTATGAAACAGGCTAGCTATAGAGATTCTATAGCTTTGCAGTATTCGAATAACTTCACGGAGGTTTTTCAGCAAGGGTATCCAGCCATTAAACGTTTTGACAAACGATGGAATAGTGTAAAATGGGCGACTGTTTCGTGCTATCTAGTTTTTTTGAGCTCAATTAGGGATTCCCATATTGAGCGAAAATATGGAAACGAGATCGCGGAGCGAATAAAAATAAAAAGTGGGATTATTGTTGAGAAATTTAATAATTCTTCAAACCCTGAATTGTCAATTGAACTATTAAAGGGTTTTGATAGGGAGCTTAAGTCTAAAAACTATAATCCAGGCACGAGTGCTGATTTAACAGCCGCAAGTCTGTTGGTTTATAACTTAATTAAAGATTAGGCTGAAAAAACTAATAGTCTTTATTTTTTTGGTATACAGCTAAGAAGCTTTTGGTTTCTGGGCAGTATTTTGAGCAGGGATGAGGTAACTCTCCCTTTTTGTATTACTAACGTTAGCAAAATAGGTGGCAGAAATGTCGATATTAGGAAAACTCTTTGGCTTTTTAGGAGGAGACAAAATGGCGGTCATTGACAGAGTATTAGTAGGTGAATCATTAGTGGGTGATGGTAATGAAGTAGCTCACGTTGATTTAATTATGGGTCCACGTGGCAGTGCAGCTGAATCAGCATTTTGCAATGCATTAACCAACAATAAAGATGGTTTTACATCTTTGCTGGCAGTTGTCGCACCAAATTTAGCATGCAAACCTAACACAATACTTTTTAATAAAGTAACTATCAAAGGTTCAAAGCAAGCTGTACAGATGTTTGGTCCTGCACAACGTGCTGTTTCTATGGCAGTAATGGATTGTGTTGAAGACGGCACCATTCCAGCAAATGAGGCAGATGACATCTTCATTTCAGTTGGTGTTTTCATTCATTGGCTTGCTGAAGATGATGCGAAGATTCAGGATTACAATTATCAAGCAGTGAAGGAATCGATTCAACGTGCAATAGCACGCGAACCAAAGGCTGCTGAAGTTGTTAGCCAGAAAGGTTCAGCATCACATCCATTTGCAGCACACGATTAATAAATATTGTTGTTGGATATGATGTAATGATTATGGAAATGCCCCGTAAACCGGGGCATTTTTTTATTTAATCATCGTATTTTTTTAATTGATTACTTGTAATCTTTTTTTGATGTAATGCTGATGAGATTAAACATCCTTTTATGTTCATTCTCGTTAATTCTTGAATATTGGAAATATCCTTTATACCTCCAGCAGAATATAATTCTGAAGTTCTATTTAATTTTATAATTTTTTCAAGATTAAACTTATCAATTCCTTTATTAGAGCCTATAAGATTTAGCATCATTATGATCACTTTTTTTGGCCAGTATGAAGAATAGTTCAATATCTTAGAATTCATCATTGAGCCATTTTTATCAAAATCAAGCGATAATATTAATTCAGGATTGTTCTGCAATAATTTATCATATTCATCAAGTGAGAAATTGTTTTCTGTGCCCAGAATAAATTTTATATTGCTACATTTGTAGTCTAACTTGTTATATATTTGCTTAATCCCCGCATCAAGCCAGAATTGACAATCTTTGTATTCAAAAGCAAGATTATTTATTAGTTTTGATTGAGAATCTTTTCCTTGAATTGAATCGAGATCGGCAATATAAATGGTTTGAAAAGGATATAATTCGAAAAATGAAGATAATACAGATTCAGGTTTCGAATCTTTAGATATTGAAGATTGAATAGGTTTATATGAGCTGCGTTCACCACAATCAGCATGAACAACAACACCTTGACTAATATCAAGCACTGGAATTATTAACATTTTTTTATATGAAACATTTTTTATTTGAGTTTATCACAGGCGGCGGGTTAATCGGAGAACCCCTAACAGATTCTTTGGTTAACGAAGGCACCCTCATAATAAAGACACTAATTAATGAGTTGATTACGTCGGGAAATAAAAACATTGTTATAACAAGAGATGAAAGAATTGAATCGATAGATGATAGGGTTTCTCAAAAAATTATTCATAAATCATGCGAAAATCAGCTCATTGAAGATATAAAAAAATCTGATATTTGCTGGCTAATAGCACCAGAAACAAAAAATCATCTTTATAAATTAACTGAATTATTTATTAAAAACTCAAATCTATATATTGGCTCAGATCTTAAATCAGTTAAATTAACATCGAGTAAATTAGCAACAAGCTTATTCTTAATGAACGCTGATATTTGTACACCTGAAACAACTAAATTGGATGATTTTATACCCAAAAGTAAAACAGGATGGATAATTAAACCAGATGATGGTGTTGGTGCGCAAGACTGTTTTTTACTGCAAGATAAAAGTGAAGTTAAAATTTATATAGAAAAAGGACTTAGTAATTATATTATACAACCTTATATTGAAGGAGAGCATTTAAGTATTTCGATATTAGCTTATAATAAAAAAATTCAATTATTGTCATGCAATAAACAAGTACTAGAAATAAAAAACAAATCAGTTAGTTTAAGTAGTATTTTTGTCAACCAATGTTTATATTATCAAAATGAAATGAGAGAATTAGCTGAAAAAATCATTACAATTATTCCTGGGCTATCTGGCTATATTGGTATAGATTTAATTAAATGTGATAATAAATTATTCGTAATTGATATAAACCCAAGATTCACAACATCTTATGCGGGAATTTCCAGATCATTAAATCAAAATATAACTAAAAAAATATTAATGACATTTATTTTAAATGAAATACAGGATATTAATTTAGAAAAATCTATACCTATAGAAATTAAACTATAATTTTGAGAAAAAATGTCTAATTATACTGGCTGGGATATCGGAGGCGCACATATAAAGGTAGCTAATGTAAATAACATTGGTAAGGTTTTATATGTTGAAGAATACGCAGCTCCAATCTGGAAAGGCTTATCTGCTCTTGAAGATAAGCTTTATCGCATAAAGGATAATCTTCCAATGCGCTCATTATTTCATGGAATAACTATGACAGCTGAATTAGCTGATATATTCAAAAGCAAAAAAGATGGTGTAATGAGGCTAACAGAATTATGTTATAAAGTATTAGGTGAAAATACTTTTTTTTACTCTACAATTCATGGTCTTAATAAAATAAATAATATAAAAAGGAATTATAATTATATAGCCTCAGCAAATTGGCATGCGAGCGCAAACTATGTTGCATCTAAAATTGATTCTGGTTTATATATAGATATTGGTAGCACTACAACAGATATCATACCATTTACTAATAATAAATCTTCTTCAGAGGGTCTGAATGATCAAGAACGATTATGTGCCTCAGAATTAGTTTATAGTGGAGTGATAAGAACACCGTTAATGTCACTAACACCGAGAGTTAAATTCAATGGTAAGGAGCAAGGAATTGTTGCAGAAAATTTTGCTAGCACAAGTGATATATATAGAATACTAGGGTTTCTTAAGAATAAGGATGATTTAATGGAAACTACTGACGGGCGTAGTAAAACTATTGTCGACAGTAAACGTCGTCTCGCTAGAATAATAGGAATGGATGCTGATGAAATAAAAGATAAAAAAGATTGGATTAATTTAGCAGAATATTTTCATAAAAAACAATTAGAGATCATAACCAATGCAGTTACGAACGTGTTATTAAAATTGCCAAAAAAAAGTAGACATATTGTTTGTGCTGGAGTTGGTCAGTTCTTAGTGAGAATTATTGCACAACAACTAAATGTATCTTGTAGTAATTTCAGTGATTTAGTGGATTGTGATATTAAAACTAAACATAAAAGTGATATTTGCGCTCCAGCAATATCTATTGCGCAATTGAATAGAATTATGCAGATAAAATGAAAATATCCGAACTACCTTATAATAATAATTCAGAAGAAATTTTTTCTTTAATTTCAGATGAACCATGGAGTATATTTCTTGATAGTGGATTTCCAAGTATTGATACTGGACGTTACGATGTTATAGCAGCAAGACCATCTATAACACTAGAAACCTATAATGAAAAAACTTTCATTACTACTGAAAATAATAGGACTGTGTCAAATGAAGACCCATTCGAACTAGTTAGGCAGAATCTTGGAAAAAAAGAAGAAAATCTAAATGGATTACCTTTTGCCGGTGGCGCACTTGGTTATTTTGCATATGATCTATGTAGAAGAGTAGAAAAAATCTCCGGTAATTCAAAACAGAAGATAAATATGCCTGATATGGCAATAGGTATTTATGATTGGTCATTAATAATTGATCATCATACAAAAAAAACATGGTTAGCAAGTTTTAATAGGTTTCACTCTACGGCATTAATATGGGATGAATTATATGGATTATTTTCAAGAAGCAGTGATTTGAAGGAAAAGAATTACAAGGTTAAATCGAAAATAAAATCAAATCTTTCAAAAAAAGAATATGAAAAAGCCTTTAATTCTATAAAAAAATATATCCGTGACGGAGACTGCTATCAAGTGAATTTTGCACAACATTTTTCAGCTGAATTTGAGGGTGACACATGGGCATTGTATAGAAAATTAAGAAAATATAATCCTGCGCCATTTTCTAGTTATATGAATATTCCTGCTGGTTCAATTCTTAGTTCATCACCTGAACGATTTCTGCAACTTAGAGGTAAGCAAGTTGAAACTAAACCCATTAAAGGAACAAAACATCGCTCAGTATTTGCCTACGAAGATAAAGAACTTGCATCAATATTACTTAATAGTGAAAAAGATCGTGCTGAAAATTTAATGATAGTCGATTTACTAAGAAATGATATTAGTAAGTCTTGTGAATCAGGGACAGTTAATGTTCCTAAACTATTTGCACTAGAAACTTTTTCAACTGTTCATCATTTGGTAAGTACAATTTCAGGGCACTTAGATCAAGATAAAGATGGGATAGATCTGATAAAAGGATGTTTTCCAGGAGGTTCTATTACGGGAGCACCGAAGTTAAGATCAATGGAAATTATTGATGAATTAGAACCAGATAGACGCTCAATATACTGTGGTTCGATAGCATATATTGGTTTCGATGGAAATATTGATAGTAATATTTGTATAAGAACTTTGATTTATTGCGATAGCAAAATCCACTTTTATGTTGGTGGTGGTATTGTGTGGGACTCAACCATTGATTCAGAATATAAAGAATGCTTTGATAAGGCCTCTGCGATGTTTAAGGTTTTAGAAAAAAAGAGTATTTAATTGGCTGTAATAATAATAAAACTAGGCGGCAGCCTCATGCATAGTAACAACCTAACTTATTGGCTTAGAGTAATTTTTGATCATAAAAGAAATAATACTGTGGTTGTTGTCCCCGGAGGAGGTGAATTTGCAGATTCAATAAGAAATATACAGCAGCGCAGAAATTTTCATAATAAAGTTGCTCATAAAATGGCACTTTTAGCAATGTCACAATACGGCTATTTTTTAACTAGCCTTAATTCAAATATAAAAATTATTAAAACTATTAATCTTTTACCAATTAAGGAAGATTCAAATAATTCTTATTTGTGGCTACCAAATGCATTATTAGATAATTCTGAGGGGATAGACGAAACATGGAATAGCACATCTGATAGTATTGCACTATGGTTAGCTATAAAATTATCAGCAGAAAAGCTTATTATAGTTAAGTCAAAAAAGATTATTTTAAATAGATCAAAAATAGTTGAAAATATAAAAAATAATGATCTAGACAAAAGCTTTGGATTATTATTTGAAAAATTCAATGGAGAATTTTTTTGTTTACATAAAAGCGAGTATAACCAGCTAGAAGCCGTGCTCTCTAGCAAATAGCTATATTTACTAGTTAATATTTAATATGATTTTTAATGTACAGGACAACTTGATGTTATATTTTTTTTATATTGTTAATAACTGGCTATTGGTTTAACCTGTAAGAAAAAGAAACAATAAAACCTCAACCCTTTTCAGGGTCGAGGCAAAGGAATAAGAAGGCCTGGTATCCGGAAGAGGCTGGAGATACCAGGCAATAGTCGAGCTTCCATCTCGACTCCCGCCGAAGCGGTCACTATAACTGTTAATCCCAATTTAGCGCGCCACCGGTTTGGTACTCGGTAACGCGTGTTTCGAAGAAATTTTTCTCTTTTCTTAAATTAGCTTGTTCGTCTAGCCATGGTAGTGTTGATTCTGCACCTACATAAGGCTCTTCATCCAAACCGAGTTGGTTCGCTCTTCTATTTGCAATATATTGGAATTGACCTAAGTGCATTTCAGCAGAGTAACCAAGAATTGGATCACGCAATATATAGTTTGTATATGCTTTTTCGCACTCATAAGCTTCGTCCCACATATTACGAATTTCCTTTTTATCTAATTTTATATTTTCTTCTTGAAGAATTTGCTTGACGACACGGATACCAAAAGCAGCATGCATTACTTCATCTCGCATAATATATTGAAATTGTTCAGCAGTTCCTTTCATTAGTCCTCTTCGTTGCAGTGCAAATACCGGACTGAAGCCATTGTAAAACCAACAACCTTCAAATATAGCTGCAAAAAACATATATGAAAGAATAAAATTATGTAGCTCATCGGGGTCTTTAAGGTCTATATCAGATCGTAAGACCGAGTCTAAGCGTTGGTTAGCCATAGATATTTTTTGGTTAATTTCAGGAACGACTCGGTAACGATTATAAATTTCACTCTGGTTAAGACCAATTGTTTCTATGCAATGTTGATAGGTCCATGTATGCAAAGACTCTTCATAGACTTGTCTCGCTTGATAGATTTGTAATTCCGGAGCCGACATTTTTTCCATTACAGCAAGACCAATATTACGCATAGCTAGAATATCTGACGTAGTCAAATATGATAGGACGTTTTCATAGACATGCTTTTCTTCCAATGTAAGTTTATGTCTATAGTCTGTTACATCTTGTGCCATATTAATATCAAGTGGTGTCCAGTGATTTTTATTTGCATTGAGAAAAAAATTCCATGCCCAGGGGTATTTAAATGGTGCCAATTGATTTATGTCTGTTTGCCCATTAATAACACGCTTATCTTCAGGGTTCACAGGGGTTAATTTATTTTGAATTAAATTGGAATCTACTGATAAGTCTTCATTCTTTTTTAATGCAGTAGTTTGCCCCAATGTATTGTTAACAAGAGTTGGCTCAACATCATTCTTGTTATGTATTTGAGTTTCTAATGGGTTATCCCAGTCCAACATTGTCATAATTGCCTCATTTTTAAATTAATTTTTAATTACTGACATGCATCACAGTCTGGATCTAAAATTGAGCAAACTTTTTGCTCATTAAGGTTTTGATTACTATCTTTCTCACTCGAATCATTTGAATTTTTTTCCATGTGTGTTGCACCTAAAGACCTTAGGTAATAGGTCGTTTTCAAACCACGTACCCATGCAAGTTTATAAAGATTATCTAGTTTTTTACCGCTTGGTTCTGCCATATAAAGATTTAGTGACTGTCCTTGGTCAATCCATTTTTGTCTTCTTGCAGCTGATTCGACTAACCATCGAGGATCAACTTCAAAAGCTGTCGCATATATTTCTTTTATATCATCCGGTATGCGATCAATTTTTTTAACGCTACCATCAAAGTATTTAAGATCATTTACCATGACCTCATCCCAAATACCTCTGTCTTTAAGGTCCCGTACAAGATATGGATTAACGACAGTAAACTCACCTGAGAGATTAGATTTAACAAATAAATTTTGATAGGTTGGTTCTATTGATTGGCTGACACCGCAAATATTTGAGATTGTTGCTGTTGGGGCAATCGCCATACAATTCGAGTTACGCATTCCTACGTTCATGACGCGATGCCGCAGATTTTCCCAGTCCATAGAAGTTTCGTAATTTACTTGTAGGTAGTCGCCTCTTTCGTCACCTAGTATTTTTAGTGAATCTATCGGTAAAATTCCCTGACTCCATAACGAGCCATTGTATGTCGAATACGAGCCTCTCTCTTCAGCTAAATTTGTAGATGCCTTAATAGCAAAATAACTTATTGTTTCCATACTTTTGTCAGCAAAACTAACTGCCTCAGTAGAACTATATGATAAACGTAATTTATATAGGCTATCCTGAAATCCCATAACACCGAGTCCAACTGGTCTATGACGCAGATTTGATCTTCTCGCTTTTGCGACACTGTAATAATTGTAGTCAATAACATTATCTAACATTCGCATTGCTGTATTAATAGTTTTTTCAAGTTTTTCTACATCCAAACCTTCATCATTTAAATGCTGAGGAAGGTTTACTGAACCTAGATTACACACTGCAATTTCGTCTTCAGATGTGTTTAATGTAATCTCAGTACAAAGATTTGATGAATGCACTACACCTGCATGAGATTGAGGTGAACGTATATTGCATGGGTCTTTGAAAGTTATCCATGGATGTCCTGTTTCAAAAAGCATCGACAATATCTTGCGCCATAAATCAACTGCTTTGATTGATTTGTAATTTTTAATATCACCATTTTTAGCGTTAAATTCGTATTCAGAGTAACGTTCCTCAAATTTTTCTCCATATAGATCATGCAAATCAGCAGTTTCATGCGGCGAGAATAATGTCCACTCCCCATCTTCAGCAACACGCTTCATGAAAAGGTCAGGAATCCAATTAGCAGTGTTCATATCGTGCGTTCTTCGTCTATCGTCGCCTGTGTTTTTTCGTAAATCCAAAAACTCTTCGATATCTAGATGCCAGGTTTCAAGATAAGCACACATAGCTCCTTTACGTTTGCCGCCTTGATTTACAGCAACGGCGGTATCATTAGCAACTTTCAAAAATGGGACAACACCTTGAGATTTTCCATTAGTTCCTTTTATGTGGGTTCCTAACGCTCGAACAGGAGTCCAATCATTACCTAACCCTCCCGCAAATTTAGATAGCAAAGCATCATCTTTAATCGCACAAAAAATACCATCAAGGTCATCTGGCACGGTTGTTAGATAGCAGCTCGACAATTGTGGACGTCGAGTACCAGAATTGAATAATGTGGGAGTTGAGCTCATAAAATTAAATGATGAGAGTAGCTCATAAAATTCTATAGCACGGGCATCACGCTCCTTTTCATTGATTGCTAATCCCATAGCAACCCGCATAAAAAATGCTTGAGGTAATTCAAATCGAATATCCATTGAGTGGATAAAGTACCGGTCATATAGTGTTTGCAAACCTAGGTATGTGAAATTACGATCACAATCCGGTTTTAAAGCTTCGCTCAATTTGGTTAGATCATATTTTGTTAATTCTTGATCTAGTAACTCAAGTTCTGCTCCTTTATGGATATATTTTTTGAAATAATCTTGATAGAGGATTTTCATTTCCTCATGTGTTGCTTTTGTGCTTATTCCATTTGTAAAAGTCAAGGCTTCTTGGCGCAACCGATCAAGCAATAGTGCTGCAGCGACATAGCTATAATTAGGATCTTTTTCTATCAATGTTCTAGCACTCATAACAAGAGCTTGCGCAACGCTTATCTCATCGATTTCATCAAATAAATTATTTTGTGTTTCTTGAATAATTACACTTGATTCAACTTCACCAATATCTTTACACGCCTCTTCAACAATTACCCTTAAACGCGTCATGTCTAGTGGTTTCTTAGAGCCGTCAATTTGGATCACATTGAGTGTATGCGGATCAGCTTCTTCTATGGTGGTTGAATTTACATTTGTATCTGCAGCACGTTCCCGAGTACGTTCTTCACGATATAAAACATAAGCTCTCGCAACTTTTTGTTCACCGTTACGCATTAAGGCGAGTTCGACTTGGTCTTGAATATCTTCAATATGAAGCGTTCCGCCATCAGGCATTCTGCGCGTAAACGCATTAATAACAAGTTGAGTTAGAGATTCGACGGCTTGATGAATGCGAGTCGAAGCAGCAGCAGTTCCACCCTCAACGCTAATGAAGGCCTTTGTTAGTGCGATTGAAATCTTACTAGTATCAAACGCGGTAACTTTTCCGTTACGACGAATAACTTGATAATTATTAAGTTGACTCGATAAGAATTCTTTCTCAGCTTGATCTGCGGCAGTTTTAGCGAAAACTTCTTCTCGAGAAACTACCTGTTTGTTTTCGTCCTCATGAATTACATCTTCTAGCTCACTGATTGCTGCGTCTATATCAGCAGTCGCTTCAGTCGATTCCACTCCCATTTATAACCCTCTATCTTATTGTTTTTATTAGTAATTATTGCTATTTCTAATAGTACTTTGCTGATCCAAGATATGGTTAATATTTCAGTAAAGTTAAAATAGCTCGAAATTCGTTTAGATTTATCTTGTAAAGGAATGTATAACACCACAATAAGATGTGGTCAAGCGCTAATTAAACCACAATATATTGTGGAATGAGCTGTGATTTTTTTTAGGATAACCTGTGGATAAATTGTTTAAAAAATGAAACGATTCGAAAAAAAAGGAAAAAAATCCATGTTTTTAGTATGTTAGAAAAACATAATATTATTTAATAAATTATCCTTTTTTTAGGTGGTCCATTAAAGAATAATGATAATAAAAGTTACTTTTTAGGTATATCTCTTATCTTTTTAAGCTGAAATTAGCATGACAAAAAAATATCAAGTTATTAGTTTTTATAAGTTCATGGTTTTTAATGACTACATGGCATTTGAGCCTGTAATTCGTGAATTTTGTATAAAACATAATATAAAAGGAACGATATTACTGGCCGAGGAAGGTGTAAATGGCACTTTAGCGTCGAAAGAAGGGGCTATTTCGGCATTACTAGCTTTTTTGATGGCCGATGCAAGGTTTGCCGATATTGATTATAAAAAATCGTATGCTGATGAGTTGCCTTTTCATAGGATGAAAGTAAAAATAAAAAAAGAAATAGTAACCTTAGGCCAAAAAGATGTAATGCCAAGTAAAGCTACTGGGGTTCGTGTCGCGGCAAAAGACTGGAACACTCTTATCGCTGATCCCAATGTGATATTAGTAGATACTCGCAATGAATATGAGTATCAAATAGGCACATTTAATAAAGCAATTTCGCCAAATACTACAAATTTTAATGAATTTCCTGCGTTTGTTAAGAAAGAATTAAATTCAAAAAAGAATAAGAAAGTTGCCTTGTTTTGCACGGGGGGCATACGTTGTGAAAAGGCGAGTGCATATATGATTAAAGAAGGATTCAAAAAAGTCTATCAATTAGACGGTGGTATTTTGAGGTATCTTGAAAAAATAGGAACAGATGAAAGTCTATGGAAAGGCGAATGTTTTGTTTTTGATTCCCGTGTTTCTGTTGATCAAAAATTAGCCGAAGGAAAATATGAACAGTGTTTTGCATGCCGACGCCCGCTATCAAAACAGGATATGCAAACGAATGAATATAAAAAAGGCATATCATGTCCTCATTGTATTGATGAAAAGAACGACAAACAAAGAGAGGGTTTTCGTGAACGTCAACGTCAGGTTGAGTTAGCCGAGAAAAGGAATGAAACGCATATTGGCGCAAAAATGGATTAAATTAATTAATAAGCAAGAAATGAAAGATAAAATATTTCGATCTAAAAACAAAGAGATTAAGTCTTTTGAGTTTAATGAAGAGGTAGCAGATGTCTTCCCAGACATGATCGAACGCTCTGTCCCAGGTTACAAACTCTTACAATCTATGATTATTGTAATGGCTCAAAAATATGTACAAAATAACTCTAATGTTTATGATCTTGGATGTTCTTTGGGGGAGACTAGTTTTGCAATTCAAGAGATAGTTGATAATGAGGATGTAAAAATTATTGCGGTTGATAATTCAAGAGCAATGATAAATAAATGTATTAAAAATACAAAGAATATAAATCGAGATATAAAAATTGAATTTATCATGGATGATATTCTA
>MDSV01073677.1_pt1 | contig 31476 bp, 27 predicted proteins | sample 810851 | NCBI WGS metagenome assembly MDSV01 (sample SAMN05326640, study PRJNA326480) | marine metagenome | isolation source: seawater | place: Atlantic Ocean: North East | collected 2012 | reverse complement strand
TATTGGAACATCATTTTTTATGGTGTGACCACCGACAATCAACATTCCAGCTTCTATAGACTTGGATGACCCGCCATCAATAATATCTTGAAGTATTTTATTTGGTAAATTGTCAGGAAAAGAAACTATGTTGAGAGCAAAAAGTGGCTCCGCACCCATAGCATAGATATCACTTACTGCATTAGCTGCTGCTATTTCTCCATAGGTAAAAGGATCATCTACATTAGGAGGAAAAAAATCAACTGACTGAACTATAGCTGTATCTTGACTTAACTTATATACAGCTGCGTCGTCTCTTGATTGAATCCCTGACAATAAAGATGGATTATTTAATTTAGGTAATTGATGCAGTACCTGCACCAAGCGCTCTGAGCTAAATTTAGCAGCTCAACCAGCTGACGAGCTTAGTTGAGTCAAACGAATTTCGTGACCAGTTTTTGACAATCTGACTACTCTCCCTTCTTATATATATATAATCATATAAAATCGGTTTAAGTTTGGGGAGGTATAAACATATGTCCAAATACAAAGTTAATATAGGCGATATAGAGTTAATTTCATTAACGGATGGGCAGGGATCAGGTGAGGCAACAGAGATTTTCCCGACTAGCGATTTGGATATCTGGCAGTCAGAATATAGAGATTTATTAGATGGTACGGTCATACATCCAAGATTTGGATCATTTGTTATTTCTTTGAATGGAAGATTAATAGTTGTCGATACGGGAATGAATGGTCCAGATGGAAAGTTATTAGATGATATGAATGCAAAAGGTGTGGATCGCAATCAGATAGAAATAGTAATAAATACACACCTCCATCCTGACCATGTCGGATGGAACTTAAGTAATGGAAAACCTACTTTTCCTAATGCGAGATATCTTGTGCCAAAGCATGATTGGGATTACTGGACAGGACCTGAAGTTATTAATGACGCTCCATGGGTTACTGATAGTGTAGTACCTCTAAATGAGGAACGAATTTTAGATTTAATTGAAGGTGAGTATGATATTACTTCAGAGATCAAGGCTGTACCTACACCGGGGCATACTCCGGGACACATTTCCATATCTATTACCTCTAATGGCCACCATGGATTTATACTTGGTGATGTTGCACACAGTCCCGCTCAGGCGGAATATACTGACTGGAGTCCAGCCTTTGACGTAGACTCAGATCTCGCGAGGTCAACGAGAAACAGGGTGTTTGATAATCTGGAAAACGAAAATACTTTAATAGCTGCAGGGCATTTCCCAGAACCAGGGTTTGGTCGTCTAAAACGTTCTAAAGGTCGCAGATATTGGGTTATTGAATAACTGGGGATTATAACTTGGAATTGTGCAGGTTATGCAGGACAGATAATGCATCTATTTTTTACGTAGATGATGAATTAAATTTTGGCAAAATATTTTTTTTATGCAATTGCTGTAAACTCATTTTTGTAGAACAAGATTCACTTCCCAATCCGGAAGTGGAAAAAGATAGATACTTATCACACAATAACGATATAGATGATCCGGAATACCAAGCTTTCCTGTCAAAATTATGGAACCCAATGGAAAAGAGACTAAGCACAGGATCTTCAGGATTGGATTACGGAGCGGGACCAGGCCCGGCACTTTTACACATGATGTCCCGATCTGGATATGTCGTCCAAATGTATGATCCGTTTTTTTCAACTGAAATAGATGTTTTAAATAAAACATATGATTTCATTGTGTGTACGGAGACCGCGGAGCATTTTCATAACCCTTCAAAAGATTTTGAACAATTTGACCAAATGCTTAAACCAAATGGGTTTTTAGGGGTAATGACTTCGTTTACCGATAACGTTAAGAAGTTCGAGGATTGGTACTATCGACGGGATCCAACCCATGTTAGTTTTTATAGTACGCAAACTATGCACTGGATCGCAAACAAAATGAATTGGCATGTCGACTTTATGGAAGACAATATCGTTATTTTTTCTAAGAATTAAGTAGTTGAACTTCTCTCTTAATGTAAACGGCTCCAATCATCGATAATTTGATTGTCATGTGGAAAAGGAAGCTTTGGTAGGTCATCTAATTTGAACCATCTGACCTGTTGGCTTTCAGGTCCAGGAAGTAGATTTCCACCAGTCTTAGTTGCACTATATACGATTAAAATTATTGGATTACCGGTATTCGAGTAAACTCCAATAAGTTTCTTAACTGCAATATCCAGATTTGTCTCCTCTTTCGTTTCTCTTACAACTGCATCTTCTACAGCTTCGCGACTATCGACGTATCCAGAAGGGAATGCCCATTGGCCTAGAGCTGGTTCTATATTGCGTTTTATTAGCAGAAGCTCATCCTTTTCGTTAGCTACAATCGCGACTACAACCACCTTTGGGTCAATAAAGTCGACGAATTCACAATTTTCACAATATTGCCTCGGTACTCCATCTATATCTTTCATGGTAGTTTTATAACCACATAATTTGCAATAATTTGATTTGTAATGCGTATGTTTCATCTCTTGAGTATAATCGCTTATCAGGTCGTTAGTTTATATGACCAGATTATATTACCTTTAGGAGGAAAGCATTGGCAGAATTGAGACCAAACTTAGCAAAACGAAAATTAAATGAAGGCAAAATTGTATCAGTTGCAATGGGGCCAATCACGGGGGATTTAATAGAAATCTTTTCCCAGCTTGATTTTGATGCAATTTGGCTCGAAGCCGAGCATGGACCTGTAGATTTTGCCGACATACCGGATTTGACCAGGGCATGTGACGTGTGGGGCAAGACATCTATTGTTAGAGTCAACCAGGTTAATACCGGTGATATTTATAGAACATTAGATTCCGGCGCAATGGGAATATGTGTTCCTCACGTTAATACCGCAGCAGAGGCACGCGCTGTCGTAGACGCTGCAAAATTCGGACCTATTGGACATAGAGGCATGTATACTAGTCGTCACGGAATAGGCGTTAAAGATTATGTAAAAAAAGCGAACGAAGAAACGTTAATATCTATAATTATCGAAGATGTTGAGGCTATAAATAACCTGTCTGAAATTTTAGAGACAGATCATATAGATGCTTTTTTCGTTGCCCCCGGAGACCTCGCTCAAAGTATGGGTCATACTGGAGAGATTAATCATCCAGAAGTAGTTGCTGTTAGAGATAAAGCTATAAAGGACATCGTTAAGGCAGGGCGCGTGGCTGGCACCATGGTAGATGATTCTAACCTTGAACACTATATAGATATTGGAGCTAGATTTTTAAGTGTTTCTTGGACTCCATGGCTCCTGGCTGGTGCACAATCTTACCTAGATAAAGTTAGTGCCTCTCATTCTTGAAAACCATTTGTTTATAATTGATTAAAATTTACATATTTCAACGGATTGATTTATTGATATGAAAATCGTGTCATCTGAAATGAAAAATGTGTTGCCGACGGCACATTTAAAAATTTTGAATGCTGCTGTGGATTTATCTCAACAAATGGATACAGATTTGTATCTAGTAGGTGGGTGTGTGAGGGATATCATGTTGGGTTTAAACGAGTCTGAATTCGATATTGATTTGACTGGCAGCAGCATTGACAGGGGGTTTGCGACCACATTAGCAGAAAAGTTAAATGGCGCGGTTACAAGTAGTTCTGTTTTTGGTACACATAAACTTTCTGTTCCTGTTGGCCTTGACAATAATCTTGAGATTGATTTGGCTAGATGTCGCTCTGAGACTTATAAAAACCCAGGTGCTTTGCCGGACGTAGATTCTGGTGACATATTTCAAGATCTAGATAGAAGGGATTTTTCGATAGCGGCTATGTGCATAGTTTTACGTTCTCCGAAAAATCAAGGTTGGCAATACGGCCAGCTGATCGATCCGCATTGTGGCTATGATGACCTAATCAATAAACAGTTAAGGGTTCTTCATAAAAATAGTTTTATCGATGATCCTACTAGAATGTTTAGGCTTATACGGTATTCATGCAGGTTAGGATTCGATATAGAAGAAAGCACAAGGAAAACATTTGAATCTTCCGTAAATTGGGTGACCAATATATCTGGAGATCGGGTCAGACACGAGCTTGAAAAGATATTCGAAGAAAAAGAAGTTGGGTTAATTCTTTACACATGCGTCAAGCTTGGCTTGTTGCCTGCGTTTTTTACTGAATTGAGCTGCGATCATTTGAAGGAATTCAGAGATATGTTGTATTCCGATAGTTTAGACCAGGACCGTGTCGAGTTTTGGCTTGGACTTTTCGCAATAAATGCAGATAAAACTCAGTTGGAATATCTGTCTCAAACACTAAACTTAAGTTCGAAACAAAACAATGTGATTAATGATTTATGTGCTTTGAATGAACAACTAAAACAAAATGAGGAATCCCTAGTTGCTGACAATCTTAAGCGAAGCGATATATACAAATTCCTATTAGGTTATAACCTTACTGCGATTCGTATATGTGCTGCGACTACTTCTAACAAGTCCATCAAAACATTACTAGAAATTTATCTAAATTCATTAATAAATACCAATCTATACTTGAGCGGAGAAGATTTGATATCCCTAGGTATGAGTAAAGGCCCCGAGATTGGTGAACTATTAAATGATTTACTTTATGCTAAATTAGATGGGCAGTTAGAGTCTGCAGATCAAGAAATCCAATTTGTTAAAGATCATATTTTTAACCTTAAAGATGGTATTAACTTAGACTAAACCATTTTCGACGGATCTAAAATCTTGTCGATGTCTGATGGGTCTAGATCAGTGTCCTCCAAAGCAATTTCTCTGATTGTTTTACCAGTATTCTGAGCTTTTTTGGCAATTGCAGCAGATGCATCATACCCGATAATTGGTACTAGAGTGGTAACTATAGCTAATCCCTTTTCAACCATTTTGGGGCCGCTGTCAGTAGCTTTGATCCCGCTTACACATTGCGCTGCTAGGTTCCCAAGCGCAGTTGATAGCAATTCGATAGACTGTAACAAATTAAAAGCAGCCACCGGCATCATTACATTTAATTCGAAATTTCCAGATTGTCCAGCAATAGAAACAGTTAAATCATTACCTATTACTTGAGCAGCTACCATTGCTGTGGATTCAGCGATAACCGGATTTACTTTCCCAGGCATAATCGAACTTCCAGGTTGAACCTCTGGCAACTCAATTTCTCCAAAACCGGCTCGGGGACCTGAACCAAGCCAACGAATGTCATTAGAGATTTTCATTGCACTAACAGCTAATGTTTTTAGTGCACCACTCATATATACGACAGCATCTAGGGTATTTTGGCTTTGAAAATGATTGTCAGTTTCCTGAATGTCTTGTCCAGTCCAGTCAGAAAGATAAATACAGACTCTCTTAGCAAATTCATTATGAGTATTCACTCCTGTACCAACGGCTGTTCCTCCCAGGGCAACTTCACGCAATCCATTTAAAGCACTCTTTATACGTAGCCTGGATCGATTCATTTGTCCTGCAAAACCCTGGAATTCTTGGCCTAAAGTTATTGGTGTGGCATCCTGTAGATGAGTTCGCCCAGTCTTAACAATATCTTTAAATTCCCGAGATTTTTGTTCGAGCGCATTTTCTAATTGTTCAATGGCAGGAAGCAGTTGATTTGTAATAGAATCGACTGCAGATATGTGAATAGCTGTTGGAATAACATCGTTCGAAGATTGTCCCATATTTACGTGATCATTAGGATGTACCGGCTCTTTCGATCCAATAACCCCTTTCATTTTTTCAATAGCTAAATTTGAGATCACCTCATTGATATTCATGTTAGTGGATGTTCCAGAACCGGTCTGAAATATATCCACTACAAATTGATCATCATAATTCCCCTTAATTACTTGTTCCGCTGCATCAGCTATTTTTTCAGCAATGGTTTTATCAATTAGATCAAGGTCTAGATTTGTTAGAGCAGCAGCTTTCTTTATTTGCGCAAGAGATTTAATGAATTCTCTTTGGAATTTGAGTGAGCTAATAGGAAAATTTAGGACAGCTCGCATTGTGTTGGCACCGTAGTACGCATCAGAAGGAACTTCAAATGATCCCATCGAATCTTTTTCAATTCTGGTATTAAGTTTTTTGCTCATTGATAACTCCAATTTTATTAAAGTTTATTTCCACAAATGAATGATTCTGTTTGTCATATTCAAGTTGAATTTAGCTTGCACAAACATTATTTTGAATTTATTAATCAATTGAGATTGACGTACGTTTCTGTCACTATAGCATTTGGGTTATCAGGTTGCTAGAATCGTTTATACCTCATTGTATTAACTAAATAGGAGAAATCGAATGCGGTCAGGATATGCGGAAGCCAATGAATCTACCAAGCAAAATATGGAAAAGTCCACCAGGATAGTCGATCTTCGTAGCGATACATTTACCCAACCTTCGCCAGAAATGAGAGAAGCAATATATAAGGCGGAGTTGGGTGATGATGTTTTTGGAGAAGACCCCACAGTCAATCGATTGGAGCAGATGGCGGCTGAGATGTTTGGCAAAGAAGATGCGACTTTTGTTGCTAGTGGAACAATGGGTAACATAGCTGCTGCTTTAACTCACTGTACTCGTGGAGACGAAATGATTGTGGGGGAAAAGTCTCATATGTTTAATGCTGAAGCGGGCGCTGCATCAGCATTGGGTGGTATTGCGGTTCAACCAATAGCCAATGATAGCCGAGGGATGATTGATCTCGATGAGCTTAGGACACGGATTAGGCCTGACAACATCCATTATCCTCCAACGACCCTTATTGGTATAGAGAATACTGCTAATCAATGTGGCGGGAGCGCCCTCTCTGCTGAAGAAATAGAGTCAGTTGTTTCCGTAGCTAAAGAAAGAGATATTAAAACTCATGTTGACGGAGCCCGCATATTTAATGCTTCTGTTGCGCTAGAAACTCCAGTTGAACAGTTGATTGCTGGAGCAGACACGGTATCGTTTTGTTTATCTAAAGGGTTGTCTTGTCCTGTGGGTTCTGTTTTGGTTGGTAGTAATGCAGATATTGAAAGTGCACGCCGATGGCGTAAAGCAATGGGCGGTGGAATGCGCCAAGTTGGAATCCTTGCTGCGGCTGGAATAGTTGCTTTGGAAACAATGGTTTCCAGACTAGCGGAAGATCATGTAAATGCCAGGAAACTTGCCACTGGATTATCGAAAATAGATGGTATTATTTGCGATCCTGACTCATATCCAACCAATCTGGTTTTTTGCGATGTAAGTGCTAAGAACCCCAATGAGATACTTCAAAAATTGGATGAGCGAGGAGTGAAAGCATTGTCTTTGCCCGCGGGTTGGAGATTAGTAACTCACTATGGGATTACTTCTGACGATATCGACTATGCCTTGGATGTAATTAAAGATGTATTTAAAGAATACGCTTCCTTTTAATTAGCATTCTTAGTGCTCATTGGATCTAATCAATTAACATGAAAGTTAAAATGAGCTTCTTTATCGTTTTACCTCAATGATTTTACTAGAAAATCCCGGATTCAGACGTCTGTGGATAAGCTCGTTTTTTAGTGACATCCTCACGGTCACATTAGTTATGTGCTCAGGCCTGCTGGTTCTGGAAATCACGGATTCTGCTTTTTGGGTTGGTGCAGTGTTTGGTTTTAATGGAGCGGCCTTAACAGTTTGTAGTTTTATAGGTGGCCTTTTAGCTGATCGCTTTTATAGCCGCCGCCATACTCTTGTTGCAGTAGCAATTCTAATAGATATGGCACTCGTGCTCGTGCTGGCAACATTAATTTCAACTGAAAAAATATTATTGTGGCATGTAATGGTAGGGGCTGTGTTAAATGCTGTGGCTCTTGCAATCAGAATACCATCGCGTAATGCTCTCACTTTAGACTTAGTTGGGAAACAAAGGTTAATTAATGCGACTGCAATTAATCTTGTCAGCTGGCAGATAACTGCTATTGGAGCGCCATTATTGGCCGGTTCTATAATTGTTAAATACGGTATGTCTTGGGCTTATTTTCTAATGACAATTTCTGCAGGGTTTGCGTTTATCTCGGCTTTGACTTTGAACAGCTCACATATCCCTGCTCCTGTCTCGGATAAGCTGGGTAACACAGGTAGCATTAGAATCATTTTGGATGGATTTAAATACGTTTTTACTGCTCCAGCAGTAAGGACTCTTATTTTGTTGGCAATAGTCGCTGAATCATTTATATGGTCCCATGAATCCATCTTAGCGGTTATGGCAACAAAAGTGTTAAATGTAGATGCATTTGGCTACGCGTCATTGCTGTCTGTCGGTGCTGTTGGGGCAGTAATTAGTTTAATATTCATATCTTTTTCAAAACAAGCGACTGCACGGGGCTTGTTCCTTGCTTCGACTTTAGGGCTGTTTTCTATATCACTTTTATTATTCTCTTTTTCTCCTTGGTTTCCAGTTTCTTTAATCTTAATTGCGATTGCCTATGCATTCGCTATGGGATATGAAACTATCATATCCGCTCTTCTGCAACTTGTTGTTCCGGATGAAATGAGAGGTAGGGTTTTAAGCTTTCAGACATCCAGTTGGGGTTTTACTGGATTAGCCGGACTCTATATGGGAGCCATAGCAGGAGCATTCAGTGCATCTATTGCAATCGGTGCTGGTGCAATAGTCGTATTAGTTTATTTGGTTATCAATTTCAGGCAACTGTTAAAGTTAGATAGATTTACTGAGAAAAGCGAATAGAATCACTTTTTATTTTTCTTGTTCCATCGTTCGTTATGCCACCCTGTTATTTTTGGCTCGTAACCCTGTTTTGATGGACTGTAGTACACATTGTGTTTAACTTTTGGTGGTCTATTTTCCATTTCGGCAAAATGATTTTCGTAATCATGGGAATATTTATATCCCTCTCCATATCCATGCTCTTTCATCAAGTCTGTAACCGCATTTCGCAAGTGTAGTGGCACAGGTTCGGTTGCTGTTAACCGCGCATCGTTCAAGGCTAAATCAATCGCTCTATATGCTGAATTGCTTTTTGGGGCTGTGGCAAGATAAATGGTAGCTTCAGATAAGGGTATTTTAGCTTCGGGCAGTCCAATGAAGTGAGTTGCTTGGTAAGCTGCAATAGCTATTGACAGGGCTCTAGGGTCGGCTAACCCTATATCTTCCGAAGCAAGAATTACGATCCTGCGAGCTATAAATAAAGCGTCCTCTCCAGCATCGATCATACGTGCCAACCAATATAGAGCAGAGTCGGGGTCTGAGCCCCGAACTGATTTTATAAATGCAGAGATCAGATCATAATGCTGGTCACCTTTTTTATCATATGAAGGGATGCTTTTTTGCATCACATCTTGGATTATTTCCCGTGAGATAATATGGAGGCCTGATTCATTTGCATCCGCTGATGCCAATGCAAGTTCAATAGAATTAAGCGCTATTCGTGCATCACCTCCTGATAATGAAATGAGCGCATTCATTGCGTCTTCATTAATTTCTACATCGAAATTGCCCATGCCATGGTCTTTATCCTTTATAGCTCTATATAAAATTGATTCCATGTTGACCTTACTTAGCGGTTTCAGTTTAAACACTCTGCTTCTAGATAGTAGCGGTCCAATTATTTCAAATGAAGGATTTTCAGTTGTTGCTCCAATAAGTGTTATTGCGCCTGATTCTACGTGAGGAAGAATTACATCTTGTTGCGATTTACTGAAACGATGGATTTCGTCAATAAATATGATGGTTTTTTCACCCATCATCCCAAGTAGATCTTCAGCATTTTTTATCGCGCTTCGTAATTCCGATACCCCTGACACTGCTGCACTTATATGCACGAATTTAGATTTCGTAAGTCGTGAGATTAATAGTGATAGTGTGGTTTTTCCTGATCCCGGAGGTCCCCAGAATATCATTGAGAAAATCTGGTCAGAATCGACAATTTTCCGTAATGCGTGTTCTGGTCCAACTAAATGTTCTTGTCCAAAAAATTCTTCAAATGAGCGAGGCCGCATTCGAGTCGATAATGGAGCATTCTGATTTAAAATGTTATCTTTATTTTGATTGAAAAGAGTCATCTGTCCTAAAATTTAGATCTATTAGCAGTTCTATATCGTAAGTTCCTTAAGAGCTTGAATAACAATATCATCTTGTGCTGGTAACACGGTTCTTGCGTCTAGAATCACCTGGTCTGCCTCAATTCTCGATATAATTGGTGTTTTATAGGATCTTAGACTAGCTGTTATTTTATTTGCTGATACAGTTTTTGGTGATATTGATAGCACGTACGTATCTAGTACTTCCCCAGGTAAGCTACCACCACCAATGGTACTCTTTGATTTCATTACTTTCCCTTGAACACCCGAGTTTTTTAACCAGGTATTTGTTCTTCTCTTGATCTCTGGCAAGTCAGCGGAGATCATAGCCCATATGGGTATCTTTTTTAGAGGGTCATTAGATATATAGTGTAATAAAGTAGAGTGAAGTACAGTTAAATTTAGTTTATCTATCCTTAAAGCTCGAGCTAGAGGGTGTTTCGATAATTTATCTATTAAAATTTGGCTTCCGAGTATTATGCCAGATTGAGGACCTCCTAAAAGTTTATCTCCAGAGAAGAAAGTCAGGTCTACATCGTCTCCAAGGCTTTCTTGCACAGTGGGCTCAGAATTTAATCCGAACTTTCCAGTATCTATCAACGTTCCACTACCTAAATCATTTAACACAGGTATATTGTGATGATGTCCCAGCTCTGCTAATTCTTTAACAGACGGATTGTGCGTAAATCCTATTTTCCGAAAATTACTAGTATGTACTATTAAAATTGCTCCAGTATTTTCTGTTATCGACTCTTGATAATCAGACAAATATGTACGGTTTGTTGTTCCAACTTCTATTAATGTGGCTCCGCTTTGATTAAGTAAGTCTGGTATTCTAAAATTCCCACCAATTTCCACGGATTCGCCTTTTGAAACAATTACTTCTTTGCCTTTGGCCAAAGCTGTTAAGCATAGTAGAGCTGCAGCTGCATTGTTATTAACTACTAATGACGAGTCACTTCCGGTGACTTGATTTATTAAGTCTTGTACGTGCTTTTGGCGATTACTTCGTTTTCCACTCTGAGGATCATATTCGAGGTCGGTATATACACCTGCACTACTCACTATAGCTTTGATTGATTCATCTGAAATAGGGGATCTTCCTAAGTTAGTATGTAAGATAACTCCGGAAGCATTAATCACTGGACTAGGTTGAACTAGCCACTTTTCCTCTGCAGATAGTTCAATGTTTGAGATTAGTTTCTTCAATGATGAAGGTTTCTTACCACGTTTAATTTCATTTCTTAGTTCATTCACGTTTTGTTGTACGAGTTTCACTACACTGTCATGAGAATAATATTCCAACAGTTTTTTGATAGCGGGTTCGTTTAAAATCCGATCGATACTAGGTATGTTTTTGAGATCATTCATGGCAACGATTTTAAGCATACAATAACATATATGTTGGACTAATTCAGATAATGGGTCTGTGAAGATCGATTGCAAACATTTTTTATCGTTAGGTTCTTGTTAGATTAGTGGTTGAATTGACCCTTGCGGACCCCATTGTTAGAATGGCGACTTGGTATTATGAGCGATGATTATTATTGGACTTACCGGAGGGATTGGCACAGGAAAATCGACAGCTTCTCGGTTGTTATCTAACTTAGGGGCCGTTGTATTAGATGCTGATTCTCTGGGACATGATACGTATAAGAAAGGGACTGAACTTTTTAGAACCCTTGTAAAAACATTTGGACAAGAGATCGTGGGTAAAAAAGGCGAGATAGACAGGACTAAATTAGCTGATATTGTATTTGCTAATCAAAATCTTCTTACTAAACTCAATTTAATGGTTCATCCTCAAATAAGAATACATATAGAAAAAGCAATTAGCAGGCTTGATAGAAAAAAAACAAGCATGGTTGTGATAGATGCAGCTATACTGGTAGAAGCAGAGTGGACAGATCTAGTTGATGAGGTATGGGTTTTAACTGCTGAAAGAAAAACTATAATTGAACGGTTATCTAATAAATTTAAAAACAATATGGCTGGAGCATTAAAACGCATGGAGTTCCAAATGGCTCAGTCAGAACTAGTTAGGAAAGCAGATGTAGTTATTGATAATGATGGGTCATATGGAGCGTTAAAGGAACGTGTTAGCCTGTTATTTAAAGATCGCATATATTTAAGCCAGGGAGAATAATAATTAAGCATGGCGACCAAAACTTCAAGTTCAACAAAAACTTTATATCAGAGTTACATAATTGAGGAATATCATCTTAAGAAAGAGCCGTATTATGTGTCGGTAGGAGACGAAATACAGCTTTTTGAGGCCGCATATTCACAGCGGATCCCAGTGATTTTGAAGGGGCCTACTGGTGTAGGTAAGACTAGATTCGTTGAATATATGTCTTGGAAACTGGGCGTTAATTTAACTAAAGTAAAGAAAGGGAAAAAATCAGATAATGATCTGCAGCAGGACAACCTTCCTTTAGTCACCATAGCCTGCCATGAAGATCTAACGGCATCAGATCTGGTGGGTCGATATCTTCTAGAAGGTGATCAGACTGTTTGGATTGATGGTCCATTGACACGGGCGGTGAAAGCGGGAGGTATTTGTTATTTAGATGAAGTTGTAGAAGCTAGAAAAGACACTACGGTTTTGATACACCCATTAACGGACCATAGAAGAATGTTGCCTGTAGAGAAAAAAGGTGAATTATTAGAGGCTGCAGAGGGATTTCTTTTGGTCTTATCATACAACCCAGGCTATCAGAGTGCCTTAAAAGACTTGAAACACAGCACTAGGCAAAGGTTTGTATCTATAGAATTTAATCCTCCGCCCAGAGAAATTGAGGCAGAAATAGTTTCTCATGAGGCAAAAATTGACCTTGATATGGCAATGAGATTAGCTCAGCTCGGGGAGAAAGTTCGTAACTTAAGGGAGCATGGCTTAGGGGAAGGTGCAAGCACAAGGTTACTAATATATGCAGGCAAGTTGATTGGCGCAGGAATTAAACCGAGACGAGCATGCCAGGTTGCTGTTAATTGGTCAGTTACTGATGACCATTCGTTGCAAAACAGTATAGAAGAAGTCACCGCATCGATTTTTGAGTAGGTAGTACAGGATCATCGCTCATTACAACTATTGTGACAAATACGCAGGGGCTGAGTGAACAGTATAAATTAGCTGCTGTCATAGTTTTAATATATTCGAATAACGGGCAAAGCAAGCTGCTTCTGACAAAAAGAAGTAACAATCTAGATCTCCATCCGGGTGAAATTTCTTTTCCCGGAGGGCGACAGGATGCAGGTGATCTAGATCTGAAGGATACTGCCTTAAGGGAGTGTGAAGAAGAAGTTGGGGTGAATCGTAATCAAGTAAATATCATAGGTGAATTAGGATCTTTTATAACGAGTTCTAATTTTGAAATATTTGCTTTCATAGCGACATCTAAATGCGAACTTGAATTCAACATAAACAAGCAAGAGGTTTCTCGAATAATAGAGCTTCCATTAGCCTTCCTAACTGATTCTAAGTGTATTCGTGATGATCTTTGGGTAGTTAGCGGAGAGACAAAATATAAACCCGCATTTGCATATAAAGGAAATTTAATATTTGGAGCTACAGCTAGAATACTTGATTGTTTGGTGCAAACATTACCTGATACGCCCTATAATTCATAATCTGAATATATTAATAGTATGGCTCCGGTAGGCCGTTCAAATTAATTGATATTGTTAAAGAAAGTAGTATTTATAATTGGATAATAAGAACATAACAAACTTTAATAAAATACTTAAAGCATGTCCTCCTGATGTCAAAGATCAATTCACTAAATCTAGACCACATCTTGAGGAGTGTTTAAATCAAGAACAAATGTATGCTTGGGTTGATTCAGGAATCAAAATCGCTTCTCAAAGCAACAATTCGTGGGATACCACCGTCAATTTGTTTAGAGTCAGTCCGATCATAATAGGTATGTTAAAACCAGATGATTTTATGAATTGGCTTGACACGGGTGTAGATTTAACTACTCAATACCCTGTGCTTGGAACTGGATATTTTTCTGCAAGCCCTTCAGTTCTGCGAATTCTTCCCGCAACAAAGATTAATGACTGGGCAAGTCTGGGGTCAAAGTTGTATCAAGGAACCTGGAAATCCGGAACTCTGTCCAATCGTTTTTTCGAATCAAGCGGCGATTTACTAGAACAACTTGACTTCAATCAATTAACACGATTCGTAGACTTTCTTAACATAGTTGCTAAACATTCCTATGACTTAAGTTCCGAATGCTTGACGTTGGCCCTGCGTTTGTTTCCATTAGTTGGTAATGATAAAGATAGGTTCATATCATTATCTCTTAACCTTGTCGAAACTGGGTGGAGACAGTTAAAAGCTTTTTATGATGCAAGCTTGAAGTCATTGCCTAGAGTAGATGCTTCTCAGAGAAAAAGATTTCTTGATTTATCAGAACGACTACACATTTCAGGCATTCCTAATATGCCTAATACGATATTAGAAATTTCTCAAGCTTTACAGTTAATTGAGAAACGAGATCATACTAAATTATTTGATATAGCGGATCCATTATTAGATTTATATCCTAGCTCATTTCCAGAATTTATAAAAAGCTCACCCGTTGTGCTTGGTAAAGTCTCTTTTGATCAATTATCTGCTTGGTGTGAAGAAGGTAAGGCATTATTACAAACGAATCCCGAGGGAGGATTGGCCTTCTTCAAAATTGAATCTTCTCGATCTGAAAAGTTTTTGGAACAGATTTCATCAGCTGTGGAGTATCAAACGATAAGTAATCTGATAGAGCTGTACTGTAGAGCTTTAGCTGGAGAAGAAATTAGCTTGGCTGATTCTCGTGAACTTGTCGAGAAAAATATCGGATGGGTTGCAGCTGATTCTCCTACTACAGAAGGCTCGACAGTATATCTACCAGAAGCCATAGATAGATATTCAAAAAAATCCGACAATTTTCTATGGTACAAAGTAGTATCGACTCATCAAGTAGGCAGAATGGAATTTGGTAGTTTTCGATTTAGCTTTAATAAGCCATCGGATCGATTTGAAAATGCAAGAATACTACTGGAGACTGGATCTACGAATGGAAAAGATTCTGGTATATCGGCTGCTACAGATATTCAGAAGTTCTTCAACTTTTTCGAAGAACGTCAGTTAAGTTTAGATATTTTTTCGGTTATTGAAGATGGCAGAATTGATGCAAAGATAAAAGATGAGTATAAGGGCATCAGTAAAGGGTATATTTATATTCAATCCGATGCGCTAAAGAGTAGGCCTGACACACGAGATTTAAAGGCCAGAGAGGCGCTATTAGAGTTATTGGTACAAATTAGTTTAGGACAGTCAAAATCAATACCTATTCCTGTAAATTATCAAGATCAAGCACAAGAGGTTGTAAAGATTGCTCGTCACGCTATGGATGCAAAAAGTAGCGTTGAAGATACTGCAGAGGCCACTATTCGGATATATAGGATTTTGATTGATGTGGTGAACGACGAAGTCGATGAAGATGATTGGGATCCATTAGATTTTGAGGATGAGGAATCAGAAGGAGATAATTTTTCAGATCCAGAAGGATTCAAGCAAAGTTTAGATTCTATGGGTAATTCCGCTGGAGATGATCCTGCTGACACACTTGAAGAGAAGTATAATTCGCCTCAAGAAGTTGATTATAGAGGTGAGTTTAAACCCGAGTTGACACAATTACTAGAAAAACTGCGAGAACAAGGTCAATTTAAAGAAGGAGACAATGATAGTGAATCAATCACTCAAGAGATGATGGATGAATTTGCTCAAAACACTGTCGAGTTAAGTCAAGAATTGAATGAGGGAGTGGGTAGTATTACTAGTGATGAAGTGGTTGAAAACATGTTGAAAGAAGTGGGCTTGCAAAAACCAGAATCACTTGAGGGAGGACAAGGTCCCTTAGTACATGTAGATGAGACTGGCGGGGAACTCGAATCAGATGAGCCTGAAACTTTTGTTTATGATGAATGGGATTTCAGAGCGGGAGATTATAAGCCTCGATGGTGCATAGTCAGGCAAAAGTACATGGCTGAAGGAGAAGATGCATATTATGGCAACATAGTGCAAAGCTATGGAAATTTAGTCATGCAAGTTAGACGACAATTTGAGCTGTTAGTTCCAGAAACAATGCGAAAGCAGCGAAGACTTCAAGACGGAGAAGATATAGACATAGACGATGTAATTGAAACTATGGTTGACATTAAAACAGGCTCTAGCCCGAATGAGAAGATGTACTGGCGACGAAACAAGGTACACAGGGATGTAGCGGTTATTTTCTTACTTGATACCAGCGCATCTACGGCAGAAGCGATAGATGATTCAAAAGCCGTCAGCGATCAATCTACTGCTCCAGACGATCCAGTGGAATATATGTTGTGGTTAAGATCACGCAGGGGCGAAGGGACTAAAAGGACATATAAACGGATAATAGACCTAGAAAAAGAAGCTTTAATACTATTAATAAATGCAATTGAAGCGATAGGTGATACATATGGTATATATGGATTTTCAGGATATGGCAGAGAAAATGTTGAATTTTATACCGTCAAAGATTTGGATGAGTTGTTTTCTGATAAGGTCAAACGCAGAATAGATCGCATAGCTCCATTACATGCGACAAGAATGGGCCCCGCAATAAGGCATTCAACATCGAAATTGGAATCGTTGGATGCAAGAACAAAATTAATGTTTCTAATTAGTGATGGGCGGCCCCAAGATCGAGGTTATAGTAGGGAAGGGGTTGAAAAAGAGTATGCTGTCCACGATACCCGGATGGCGCTAGATGAAGCTAGAAGTAAAGGGATCAACCCTTTTTGCTTAACTGTTGATCGTAATGGACATGATTACCTTAAAACTATGATGTCAGAGATGGGTTATGAGGTTTTAGACGACATACATGCCCTACCACACAGATTACTCTACTTGTATCGAAAATTAACTACGTAAATAATTAACGGTAGAATTAATCGAGATTATCATAGTCTGAGCGTCGCATTGGGATTTCAAAGTATGGAGGGTCTTCGTCTAAGGCGAATATGCCGTCAATCCATTCGGCAGGAATAAATAACAGTGGCTGTGATAGTTCGCCTTCTTCTGTTCTAGCATAGTACCCTGATCCATCTTCCAATTTATTTCCTATTCTCCAGATGATCCCGTCGTCATATTCTGTGCCTCTTGAGCTTACTCCTGCAAATCTCAAAGTTAATGCTGTTGACATCTCGTAGATGCCATAAGGAGTGAAATCATCAATATGGGTTTCAAGAACTTTTTGTCCATTCGGACCTTTTAAAAGTGGTATCCCTTGGCTTAGCCAGATGTCCATTTTTAGGGAGGCAAATTTTGTATCTAGACCATGTCTTTGTACTGTCCACTCGTTATCACGTATTTTAAATTGAAGCCAGCTATTATTGCCTCCGTGGTATTCACCCTTTATGATGCTTAGTTCATATAAATCATCTGGGTTCCTTGCAATAAACCATTTTGGAAGAGGCGGATCAGTAGCGAGCTTTTGTAAAACCTCTCCCCAAGTTGATGTAATCAAGAATAATTGATCGAATCCTTCTACTTGCCCATAGTGATGTTTACCGTCAGTCGTTACATTTCCTAAAGATACTTTTATATCACGACCGTCTACAAGTTTGATTCTAACTTTGGTGCGCGGGTTAGCCAGTCCATATTGTACTGGGTTGTCCACAGTTTCTTTAAGCTGCCGACGTGTTCGTGGTCCAGTTAGTATTAATACCATACCTCCCCAACGTTCTCTGCGGGGGGTTACACCGGTTAATCCTTCAAATTGCCATCTTCGTTCTTCGTCTCTTACAAACTTGACCGTTTCGTTTAAAACTTGAACTTCTATAATATCAATATCGGATTCAGTTACTTGATAAAACCAAGGTGCTTTTTCCTGCTCGATTTCCTCGGCCTTAAATGGATTTATCCATACCACAACTCCAATTACTATACCCACTACAATCAGTATTAATGTTGCCCATAAATTCATTTACGACTGGTTCCTAATTACCTTCTGCGCCACCATATTAATGCCGCCACAATTAATAGCAAAGTTGGGGGTAGGAACCAACTAGACCATTGAATAAAGTCGCGTTGGTTGGCTGTCAAAACCAATTCTCTTACTGGGAAGACTTTAGGCCTTATAGATATAAGGTCATAATCATCAGTCAAGAAATTTACTGAATTTAAAAATAGGTCAGAATTGTCTCGACTTGTATAAAACTCATTTGATACGAAATCGGAGTCTCCAAATGCCACTATTTTTGTTAATGGCATGTTGTTTTGACATCGTACCGGAATTGCATCTATTTTAGCGCATGCTTCTAATGCAGAACTTACTGGGAACGGCCCAGGCAGGTCTAATTCAGGATCCGGTCTGGGGTTGTCAACATTAGTTTCTAGCCAACTTGCTTGTGTAGTCATAGCAAGAGGTACGAATCTGGTTTGTGGTGGTATATCTTGAGCCAACACTGTTGACTCAATAGCGGTTGCGCCAGGAAAGAAAACTACATCAATTTGAGATGTTATGCCTATGCCGCTTAGATCAGTACTAATAAATTGTCCATTAGCTCGTTGCATTAATGGAGTTAAAACATGACCTGCAACTGAGCTTCCTGCATCAGCTAGAGTATCTGTATAAGTTTTTATTCCCCATTCTGAGATTAAGTCCCTGAATGATTGGGGGCTGTTAGGGTCTAATAGAACTATTAATCGGCCTCCGGAACTTAGATAACTATCTAATGCATTGTATTCCGCTTGGTCTAATTCTTGTGTGGGTCCCGCTATCACTAGAGCAGCTGCGTCATCAGGCACCTCGCGTATCTGCATTAGATTTAGAGCCTGAACCGAATAGTTGTCTCTTAATAGCCCTTCTAAGGCTAGATCAAAGCCAAGTGGCTCAATAAGCCCGGTTGCAAGATCTCTTGTTGAGGCACGTTCCTTATGACCAGTTAATATATAAACTTTCTTTGTTTCGACTCCAGTTACTACAAGTACAGCGGTTAAAAGCTGTTGTTCAGATGCTGGAAATGCGGCTTGGAAAGTTCCAACTTCCATGTTCTCTATAACAATTGCAGGGAATTGGGTCACATTATATGTAAGGGCGACAGATCGATTTAGTTCAGGATCGATAAACCTATATGAGAAGTTTGAGCTGTTGCGAGAAAATTCGTTAAGAATATCTTCGACCTGTTGTCTCCTGCCATCTCCATCAACCAAGAAAGCATTAGCTCTGATTTCTACATCGAGGTTTTCTAAGATTTGTACAGTTTGAGGCGCTAAGCTAAAAAACCTAGTGTATGTCACATCGAATCTTTGGAAATTACGGAAAAATAAAAAGTTTAATAAAGCAATTATGATGAAAAAAGCTAACGTCATTATCAATATATTGGTGCCAAACCGGGCTTGGCGCCCTACCAAAAACATTGCAATTCCTCGTGGAGATAATACCAGTGCTATGAATAAAAGTAGAAGTCCTATAATTAGGACGGTCAGAGAGAAACTCTGTATGTCTTTAATCGAAAGATATAGTATGCCTCCTGCGACTGCTGCAATGAAACCTACTATGCCACAAATAGAGCTCCAAAATGGAGGGGACTTCAATTGAGATTGGAATGCCTCTATGAGTGTTTCTTCGGAGGGCACAAGTTCTTTATCGTCAGCCACTTTATCGCCACCTCCTGGTTTCAACGGAACGTACAGCAAGGAATAAGAAGACGGCTATCATGCTTAAATAATAGACAATATGACTGGTGTCTACTATGCCACGAGCGAAATCTCCGAAGTGTGTTCTCATTGATATCTCCAGTATGATATCTCCTGTTACACCTCCTAATCTCATGCCAAGTGTATCAATAAAAGTAAGGATTAATAATGTCCCCATACCCAAAACGGCTGAAACGATTTGATTGCTAGTTAAGGAAGAAGCTAGCATGCCAATAGCTAAAGCGGCAGCTCCGTACAATATCATGCCTAGATAAGCACTCATAACAGGTCCACTGTCGGGTTCTCCAAAAGCATAAATCATTATCACGTAGTACAAGGTTGCAGCTAGAGTGGCAATTAATATAACTAGACTGGCAATATATTTCCCTAGAACTACTTCCCAGTCTCTAACTGGAGATGTAAGCAACAGTTCTAGAGTACCTAATTTTTGTTCCTCAGCTAGAAGTCTCATGGTTAAGAGAGGAGCCAACAAGATGTAGAAAATACTTGATGGCACAACAAAAGACCTCACAGTTGCTTCAGGGTTAGTTCCAATTACATTCAGTATAAAAGTTATTCCTGCGAACACAACGAACATTGCAGCGACTACGTAAGCTGTTGGAGTCAGAAAATATATTTTCAGTTCCTTCCAAGCAATTGTCAGAGTATTATTCACTATCAGACACCTCCCCAACTCTCATACTTTCTTCATCCTGAATAGGATCTTCAGAGGTAGTGAGTCTGAGGAATATTTCTTCTAACGACATTCCTACTGCCTCTAACCTTAATAAATCCCATTTATTTTTAACTATTGATGTTGCTAAGTCGGTTCTAATCTCGATACCTCTCTCTGCCTCAATTTCAAAACTGCTATACCCTTTTTCGGATATATTGGTTTTTCGATTTACTGACTCTACCCCGGGTACTTTTTCGAGAGCAGTTACAATTTCGCGGGTAGGACCCTTAACGTCTAGCTCTACTCTCTCAGTGCCCCGAAGTCGCGTGGCAAGGTTTTCTGGTTTATCTACGGCTACGATTTGCCCTTCATGAATTATGATTACTCTTTCGCAGATCATACTGACCTCCGGCAGAATATGAGTTGACACAATTAATGTAGTTTCGCCGCCCAGGTTTTTAATTAACTCTCTTGTTTCAACCACTTGGATAGGATCTATTCCGATGGTTGGCTCATCTAAGATAAGTACATCAGGCTCATGAATGATCGATTGTGCGATACCGACTCGTTGTCTAAAACCTTTAGAAAGTTTTGATATAAAAGTGTCGAAATATTCCTCTAATCTACATATTTGTACTACTTCATCAACTCTTTTGTGTAGATGTTGACCTTTTAACTCTCTAATTCTCCCCATGAATTCTAAGTAGTCAGACACGGTCATATCTGTATATAGGGGCACCGTTTCAGGCAGATATCCAATGTGCCTACGAGCCGCCAAAGAGTCTGTTAATATGTCGCTACCTGCAACTGAACATGTTCCTTCTGTCGGGGGAACAAACCCAGTTATAATTTTCATAGTAGTAGACTTTCCAGCTCCGTTTGGTCCAAGAAAGCCCAATATTTCGCCTTTCTCGACGCGGAAGCTAATATCCGTTACAGCTGGATAATTACCGTAATATTTAGTTATAGAATCAAGTTCAATCATAGTTTTATTAAATCAAGTATTTGGTGAAATTATAAGCAAGAAAGTGAGTGAGCTGTAATAAAGCACAAATGAATAGGTTATGAGTTAAGTGAATATTATAACAAGGGAATCTTACCAACAATATAAAATTAGTGTTAGTTACCGTTTGATTTTGAAATAATCACTTCTTCAGTTCTTTATTGAGGCCAAATCACCTCGATGTTAATCTTAAACAGATGGAAAGTTTTAAACAGATAAGGCAGTAGGGGTTAATAATTGCATTTAATAATTGACGGCTATCATGCCGATTCAAAAAAGATTAGCGATAAATCGGTCGTATATGATTTTTTGAATAAACACCCAAAAGAAATTGAAATGACAAAATTAATCGAGCCACAGGTATATGTTTACAGAGGTGAAAAAAAACAAGACTGGGGTATTTCAGGATTCGTATTAATTGCAGAAAGTCATATTAGTGTCCATACGTTTCCAGATCGAGGGTATATAAATATCGATATATTTTCTTGCAAAAATTTCGACATCACTAAATCTGAAAAGCAGGTAAAAAAGATTTTCAACATAAATCAAATTAAATCAGTGGTGATAGATCGGGGAATTGATTTTGAAGATCCTGAGGAGATGATGCGCGAGATGAGCAATAGCCGTACGAACTTATCGGCTCAAGTGATGAGCAACAAAGAGAAAAAGTCTGGTTACACTAATGACTAATTTTCTAGGTTATGCTCCTTCAGAGGTTGATCTAGATTCAGCTAAAGCCGTTATTATTCCTGTACCTTATGATGCTACGACTTCCTATAAGAATGGAGCGAGATATGGGCCAGAGGCAATAATACGGGCATCTTTACAATTAGAAGATTATGATCTCGAACTTGATGGTGATGTTTCATCTCAAGGAATATTTACCACTCCGAGTTTGCCAGTTATTGTTGACGGGCCGAAACAAATGATTGACTTGGTAGAAATCGAAGTTTCTAAATACATTAGTAAAGGTAAAATCATTGGAGTCTTAGGAGGAGAACACAGTATAAGTTTAGGGGCCATCAAGGCTTTTAAGGAAACTTATTCTGACTTTTCGGTACTTTACTTGGATGCTCACAGTGATATGAGGCAAAGTTATCAAGGAAGTCTCTTTAGTCATGCATGTACGGCTAGAAGGATTAAGGAATATGTACCTATTACATTGGCCGGCATCCGAAGTGTATCGTTGGAAGAGAAAAATTTCATTGAGCAATCATCGACCCCAATTTTTCCATGGCCGCATCATTCTAAATCGAATGCAGATTGGGTGAATAAAATACTGGGAACGTTAAAGTCGGATGTTTATATATCGATCGACTTGGATGTTTTGGACCCTTCAATTATGTCAGCCGTCGGGAATCCCGAACCTGGAGGTGTTAGTTGGCTTGAATTGATGTCTCTGTTAAGAACAGTATCAAAAACCAGGAATATAGTAGGCTTTGATGTTGTGGAATTATCACCTGGAGAGGGTCCAGAAAGCTGCTCTTACTTGGCGGCGAAGTTGGTTTATAAATTACTTGGCTATGTTGTTTTATGATTGAAAAAACAGTTCATTCATAATTGCCACATGCTAAAATCGTTTAAATAATTCTATGAATATGTCAGACAACAACCCTATTTATCTAGATCATGCTGCTACGACTCCCTTGGAACCCCAAGTGTTTGAGTCAATGAAGCCATATTTTTTTGGTAATTATGGTAATCCATCAAGCATATATACATTAGCTCAGCAAGCTCGAGAAGCCGTTGATGTTGCTCGGGATAAAGTAGCTGGAGTGCTTAATTGTAAGACTAGTGAGATTGTGTTTACCAGTGGCGGCACTGAATCAGATAATGCAGCAATCAAAGGCACTGCAATTGCCTTAAAAAATGTAGGTAATCACGTAATAACTACCGCTGTAGAACATCATGCAGTTTTGCATTCGTGTCAACAGCTGGAGCAAATGGGTTTTGAAGTCACTTATTTGCCAGTAGATGAATCTGGAAAAGTGTCTTTGTCAGATATTGAAAATGCTATAACCACAAAAACTATTTTAGTTAGCATAATCATGGTTAACAATGAGATTGGCACCATACAGCAGATTACTGAAATCTCAAAATTAATAAAGCGAGTAGCAAGTTCTTATAATACCTCGATTCTCTTTCATACTGATGCTGTACAAGCAGCTGGCTATTTGGATTTAGATGTTAAACGGTTGGGGGTTGACCTGTTGAGTCTGTCAGCCCATAAATTTTATGGGCCAAAAGGAGTAGGATGTCTTTTTATAAAAAGAGGAATACCTTTTGAACCCCAGCAAGCCGGAGGTGGTCAGGAGCGTGAGCGACGATCAGGCACACTAAATGTTCCTGGGATTGTTGGTTTAGGAAATGCTATAGAATTAGCTGAAAGCCGTAGGAATATGGCTGTCATACATTGTTCCAATCTGAGAGATAAGTTGATAAAAGCATTAGTAGAGACCATACCGGGAACAAAATTGAATGGCCATGCTGTTGATAGAGTGGCGAATAACGTTAATGTGTCTTTTGAGGGAGTAGATGGAGAGCCAATTCTTTTGGGATTGGATTTTGCTGGAATTTTAGGTTCAAGTGGAAGCGCTTGTTCCTCTGCTTCACTTGAGCCATCTCACGTTTTGCTTGCAATCGGTCTTAATGCAGAAGAAGCAAGAGGAAGCCTAAGACTTACTCTTGGGTTAAATAATACAGAAGAAGAAATAGAAAAAACTTTAGACGTTTTGACTGATCTTGTAAAAAAATTAAGAGAAATGTCCTATACTGCAGGAGTGCACTAAGTTGTTAAGATTAATAGTTCTTTCCACAATAATGTTAATGCTCGTCGTGGCTGGTTGTGGTGATAATGATACAAAAGTTTTTGCTAAGAAAGGCAGAAATCTACAAATTGTGTATGAAGAGCCAGTTTTGGTTAAGGAACTTTTATTTAGTTCTGGCGGAGATACTGCTCTGATTGAAGTAGATGACCCAAGTACTAGGATTGCGGCAGTCAAATTCACTATAGTGAATCAGCAAATTAACATCCTAAAACTTAGAATAGACACAGACTCAGTATTTATTGGCAATGGAGAAAAGGCCGTAAGAATCCCTGCTTTATCTCCAACTGAAAATGCCACCACATACGGGAGTACTGAGGGCATTAAAAAGTTCTCTCCTATTTTATGGGGAGAATTTGAAGTGCAAATGGGATATCAGGCTGCGGGCTGGATTTTTTTTGAGGTTCCAACAGGCCTCGACATAACTACTATTTGGTGGCGTGCAGCTGATGAAATTATAGGACGATTTTGAGTATATTATTTTGTAAAAATGATTTACTCTATTTAAATGCAGAAAAGTTTTTGTCTGAAAGTTTCAGCCGCTGAATTTAGGCTGTTTGGTTGAGGACAAAATTTGACTAAATCGATTAGATAACAGTCAGCTTAGCGAAAATACAATTAAAACGAGGAATTTAATGTCCACTATCAACGTAAGTGACACGACTTTTGAGGCTGAAGTAATATCATCAACTACACCTGTTTTGGTTGATTTTTGGGCGGAATGGTGTGGTCCGTGTAAGATGATTGGTCCGATAGTTGAAGAATTATCCGATGAATATAAAGATCAAGTTAAGTTTACCAAAGTTGACGTTGATGAAAACCCTGAAATGGCTCAGAAGTACGGTGTAAGAGGCATTCCAACGCTTCTTATTTTTAACGGAGGGGCTCCAGTCGATCAATTAGTAGGAGCACTACCGAAAAAGGCCATCAAAGATAAACTTGATACTATTTTAAACAACATTAATGGGGCTTAAAGCTTCTCTAGATTGTTAATGGTATGAATATGACAATTGGTTTCAGGGATCAAGCGAAGCCGTATTTTTGGGAGTGAATGGGTCCTGGTGGGCCCCTCGATCTTCAAAATCGTTGGCTCCGGCCCTTCGGCTGGAACGGTGGGTTCGACTCCCTCGCACTCCCGCCGCTACGACTTACTGTGCTATTACGCCCCCGTCAATTACTAATTCCGATCCTGTTATATATGAAGATTCATCAGATGCAAGAAATACTATTCCCATAGCTATTTCTTCCGATTCAGCAAATCTTCCAAGAGGTATTTGTGATGTTCGGTCCGAATGTAACTCTGGGTTTGTAAACAATTCCGTCGTAAGAGGTGTTTTAGTAAAACCAGGATGAATTGAATTAACCCTTATGTTCTCTGGCGAATATTGCACAGCTGCAGCTTTAGTTAGCTGTCGTACGGCTCCTTTTGCTGCTTGATAGGATGTCACGGTGTGCGTTCCTACTATGCCATGTATTGATGATACGTTTATTACAGAACCACCTTTTTGCTTCCTTAATAAGGGAATAGCATGCTTCATGCCTAGCAAGACACCTTGAGCATGAACTTTAAGCTGAGATTCTAAGCCTTCAACAGTAGTATATTCAACCATAAGAGCTTCTTCAGGACTGCGCGCGTCTGTTACAGATGAATCGTAATTAGGTATTCCTGTTCCAGCATTATTCACCAAAACATCAAGCTTCCCTTCTACTGATTCTATTGACTTATATGCTGAGACCCAGTTGTCTTCGTTTGTAACATCTAAGTGTATGTAACGCGCATATCCCCCCATTTGGTTTATTTGCTGAGCCGTTTCTTCACCCATATCGTCACTTATATCACCAATTATTGTCTTGGCTCCTTCCTCGGCACATTTCCACGCCGCTGCACCTCCGATGCCTTGTATTTCGTCTGATAATCCGGTAGCCGCACCCGTTATTAATATAACTTTATTATTTAATCGCATAGTATTCTTTAGTTAGGTTGTTTTAAGATTAAACTGATTGACAAAAATCAATCACCAAATGTTTTACTATCATGGACTATTTGACCTTGAAAGTCTATGTTTCTAAACTTTTGTATATAATTTGTTCGGGGAATTTTAAATGAAATTTGGCTTAATGTATGAGACTCAAAGTCCGCTTATTGACGGGGAAGTTGATGAAAAAGCTTTAATCGAAAGTACTATTGAGCAATGGGTGTTAGCCGATGAACTCGGATATGACTATATATGGCTTGTAGAGCATCACTTTCTAGACACATTTTCGATATCTTCAAGTCCGGATATCCTTTATGGCGCTGCTAGCCGACTAACTAAAAACATCCGACTAGGTTTTGGAGTTGTGATTTTGCCACAACACCACCCAGTTAGAGTGGCTGAAAAAATTGCAATGGTGGATCAGTTATCGAATGGCCGTGTGGATTTTGGAACGGGTAGAGGAGGAGCATACGAGCAAGTGGGTTTAAATGTTGACCCGAGGTCGAGTAGATCTATGTGGGAAGAAGCACTAAGCATGATTCCAAAGATGTGGCGAAAAGGTGAATTTACATGGGAAGGTGAACATTGGAACATACCTGCCAGAAACGTAATACCCAAGCCTTTGCAAAATCCCCATCCACCGATGTGGCTAGCTGGCATGCAGCCGGAAACATATCGTATCGCTGCAGAAAAAGGGTTAGGTGTCTTATCATTATCAACTGGAGCACCAGCTGAGATGGCACCATATATAAAAGAGTATAAAGAAAATATTCGAAACGCTAATCCTGTAGGTGATATGGTTAATGATCAATGGGCTCATTTAGCGGTATCGCATTGTGGAGAAGACGATAAACTTGCTAAAGATACGGCTGTGGCTGCGTTAAAAAGCTTTTTCGGGCCAGATCGTCCATATACCAAAGGAGAGGGGGATGTTTACAAGCAGCTTATCAAAGCTTGGGGAGGGGTCCCAGACCATCTTAAAAACCAATTCAGCTGGGTGCTTAAAGAAGAAGAGGGTAGTGTCCCTAAATCTAGGGAAGCTAGAGAAACATCAGTTAAGCCATCAGGTATAGATGGCTTTGATAGCGATACACTATCAGAAAGAGGTGTAATAATCGCTGGAGACCCAGAGTCATGTAAAGAAGGTGTTCGGATTCATCAAGAAGCAGGCGAAGATCAGGTTTTGTTGCTTATGCAATTAGATACTATCCCACATGAAGAAGTGATTAATTCCATTAAATTATTCGGTAAAGAAGTTATGCCGGAATTCAAGTCTGATTAGATTAATAAGGTATTTATGATAAAACCCTATGTAAAAAACTGGATATTAACTATCATTGATAGCCCATTATCATGGAGTACGATTGGCTTTGTTACTGGGTTAGCTTTAGGAGCCAATCTAGCTTCTATGTGGATAATGTTTTTGGCCTTGATATGCTATCTGGTTTTATTACGCTACCACGGTGTTGCGAACCCATTGACCGAAACTAAATTGTTTGCGACTGGACCTAGTTTTTTGATTTGTTGGGTATTCGGATTTATGGTAAATGGTTGGGCTTTTTAATTTAATTGTATTGGTGAATTAAATTACTGGATCCTGGTACCAACAATTATCGTTCTAATTATTTCTTCAGTAGTTTTTGATATCAATTCATGGGCGTTTTCAGAGGCCTCTTCTAATGTCATTGGACGTGGAAGTATTGAAAATGCTGCATCGATCCCGTGATCATGGACTAACTCATATTCTGCTCCGAGGGAACCCGATAAGCTCACTACGGGAATGTTTTTTGATTTACCCACTTTTGCTGCGCCAATGGGAGCTTTAGAATAGACTGTTTGAAAATCCATTTGGCCTTCACCTGTAATCAGTAAATCAGCACCCTCTATTTTTTCATCAAATTCTAAGGTTTCTAAAACTATATCTATACCTTTTTTCAACGAGGCATTTAAAAATGCAACCATGCCTCCTCCGAGTCCGCCCGCGGCGCCTGCTCCTGGCATATGTTTTATTTCTTTATTTAGATCTCGATGTACGACGTGAGAAAAATGTTGTAATGCACTGTCTAGCACAGTTATCATTTCTTGAGACGCACCCTTTTGTGGGCCATATACAGCAGAAGCTCCTTCAGGGCCGCACATTGGGTTATCCACGTCGCATGCCACATTGAACTTACTTTCTAATATTCTGGGATCTAATCCAGACATATCGATAGTGTCTAAGTGTTTTAGATTAAAACCTCCAAGTTCAATTTCCTTCCCAGATGAATTCAATAATTTTATTCCTAAAGCTTGAGCTAACCCTGCTCCAGCATCATTGGTTGCACTTCCACCAATACCTACAATGAATTCCCTGTAGCCTTTGTCCAAAGCTTTAGAGATGATCTCTCCCAACCCATATGTTGTCGATTTGTAAGGATCTAAATCTTTAGGTTTTATCAAAGTGAGACCGGATGTGCTTGCCATTTCCACTATTGCTGTTTTTTGGTCTGATAATGCTCCCCAATTCGCTTTGACTTTTGATCCCAATGGCCCGGTTACTTTTTCAGTTATAATATCGCCGCCCATCACATCTATTAGAGTTTCTAGCGTGCCGTCTCCGCCATCAGCAATTGGAATAAGTACGGTTTCGCAATCAGGCATAACAGATTTCACGCCTGACTCTATGGCCTTAGCTGCGTTCATGGCTGTTATGCTTCCTTTGAAAGCTTGAGGTGATATTACAATTTTCATTTCATCTCTTTCCATTTGACCAGTTTGATAGATCAGTTTCGTTATATTCAATCCACTTGATATTATTTTTTATTGTCTCTTTTGTTTGTAATAATGCGAGTTTTGCGGCAGGTACAGGGTTAAGTTTAAAAAATTGATCAATGTCTTCCAATGCGGAGTTATTCGTAAAACCTGATAATGCCTGAATCATATACATAAGGCCAAATCCTCCTTCCCCATATCGCCTGTCTAGCTCTTCCCAGTTTTCTTTTATAAATTGCCACGTTAATTCGCGTCCATTGTGACTTCCGCTTGACTGTACTATAACGCTTATAGTTTCGTGAGTTCTTACTTTATTAGATAGAGCCATCTCAAGTGTTTTCTGAATTAGCCCTGAATCTGGGAATTGTGTTAGCGCACTGAGTAATCTAACTTTCTCTTCCTGCATATTAGATTCTGCATGCAAATCCCAGAATGTGTCATACAATTTTTTATCACCTCGTTTTGCCGCTAATACATAGATTACTCTCCGTAAGTCTGCAGGTATTTGATTGCCCGTAGACAACGAATTATGTAGCTCATGGGTTGCTCGTTCTAGAACTTTTGCATCATCGAACTGACCTGCTGACAATATTATCTGTGAACGCAATAAGGAAGTCAGATGATCATCATTCTCGTTTACTTCCCATCCGATATCTTGCTGTATTCGTTTCAACAGAAGCCTGCAATATTTCGTGAAATTATCATAATAACTTTGTTTATAACTAAGGTTTTGCATGTAACGAAGTCCGTAAATGAGTTCAGACCAGACTGGTTGACTAGGTTCATCTTTATATGAATCACACTGTTTGAGGAATTTACTTGCCGGAGCTAGCATAGCCTGAACCATAGCGAAGCTGTCACTTATAAGACCTAGTCGGTCGGCTGCGCCTATCAGTTTTTGTTTAACTGCCAAATTCAGTAAATCTAAATCCTCTTGTGGGTATAGGACTCTATAAAAACCCGTCTGGTCGACATTCAACTTTAACCAACTAGTTTGGGTAAGCCTTGGTACTGTAATTGCCTCGGACTCTTTGTTTATTAAATGCACACTTGTTTTAGAGTTACTATCGATAGTGTTTATCGGGATAGGCCAGGTGTTGTTTTGGTTTTTGCTTCGAGCTCTCCGGTCATATGTAAACCTTCTTTGGATAAGTGAAACTTGATGTATATCTTTTGTTCTGTCAATTTCTAATTCAATATAGGGATAGCCTGTGGTTTTAACCCAAGCTTGCATAATTTCCTTTACTGGTTTACCTGATTCAATTTGCAAACATTCCCATAAATCGTTCGTAGATGCGTTGCCATGCTGAAATTTATTTAGATAGTTATTAATACCCTTTCTAAATATATCCTCTCCAAGAAAGTTTTCTAGCATTCTTATTACTGATGCGCCTTTACTATAACTAATTGCATCAAATAGCTGACCTATTTCGTTAGGGTTCTGTACCTCTTGTTCAATTGGATGTGAATTTAACAGACCATCTAATCTCAGAGCATGTCCCGTGTCTGCAACTAAAAATTGTGTCCATTTTTGCCATTCAGGATAAATTGCATTTATAGTTTTATCTCCCATCCAAGATGCGAAACTTTCGTTCAGCCACAGGTCGTTCCACCATCTCATTGTAACGAGGTCGCCAAACCACATATGAGCCATCTCATGGGCTATTATCTCTGCGACCAGTTGTTTTGTGGCAGAAGAACTGTTTGATGGGTCGAACAGCAATGCTGGTTCGCGATATGTTATGCATCCCCAATTCTCCATAGCACCCGCAGCAAAATCTGGTATTGCCACATGATCCAACTTAGGTAATGGATATTCAATACCAAAATAACCTTCTAGATATTCTAAAATTTCTATTGCAACATCTAGCGCATATTCACCTTTGTCTTCTAACCCTTCAGTTGACCAAATCCGGACAAGTGTGCCGCCTTCAGCAATTTTTTCAATACAGTTAATTTTTCCAACAATTAAGGCCAAAACATAAGTGGACATTATTGGGGTTTTTTCAAACCATAATGTTTTTGTACCATCGTTATGTTTAAGTTCTTTTTCTTCCGGCATATTTGAGATGGCCTTGTGATCTTCATCTATAGTGACGGAGAGTGCGAAAGTTGCCTTTTGACTCGGCTCATCAAAACATGGAAAAGCCCTTCGGGCGTCAGTGGGCTCAAATTGTGTTGAAGCCAACTTATTTTCCTTGCCATTCAGGTCTTTGTAGCTGCTTATATAGAAACCTCTAAGTCGGTCGTTTAATATGCCGTTAAAGTCAATAGATAGCACCCGATTGCCTTTTTTGATCTCCTGGGCGCAGATCAAAGTTGCAGTTTCATTTTCTTGGTCGTAATTGGTGCTTAAAGGTAAAACTATACTTTCTTGTTCAATAGATGCACTCAATATATCTAACTCTACCGTATCTATTACTAGAGATTCGGTGTTCTGAAGAACATTCAACTGGATTTTAACCTGGCCAGAAAATGTAGATTCAATGAGG
>MDSV01189103.1_pt1 | contig 31477 bp, 27 predicted proteins | sample 810851 | NCBI WGS metagenome assembly MDSV01 (sample SAMN05326640, study PRJNA326480) | marine metagenome | isolation source: seawater | place: Atlantic Ocean: North East | collected 2012 | reverse complement strand
GTAGAGATGACATTGTTAGAAATAACTAAAAGCAGTCTTTGGCTAGTCATCAGGGTTAGTTGCTTGAGCCTTAAAGTGATTTAGGGCCTAGATAAATGATAGGTTTAAAAGACAGAACCCGGCTTATAGTTTATCTGGCAAAACTTTAATTCAAATTATAATCATAAAATTTCTGAATTTTTAAACCTAATTCCTTTATTTATTAGAAAATATAGCTATTGACGGTTGTAAAAAAAACCCATAATATCCCATAAAAACCCAAATATGGGTTATATTTATGAATTATGTTTTTATCTACTTACGAAAACAAACTAGACAAAAAGGGAAGAGTTTCCGTGCCAGCTTCTTTTAGGTCTTATCTATCAAATCTAGGCTACAATGGAGTTGTATGTTATCCTTCGTTTAATAACCAATGTATAGAGGCATGGCCCCAAGACAGAATTGAAAAGATTTCAAACGCAATTGATTCATTAAATCCTTTTGAGGAAACAAAAGATTATTTTTCTACATCCATACTATCCGAAAGTGTCAACTTACAATTTGATAGTGAGGGAAGAATTTTATTAACTTCTAAACTTTTAAAGCATTCAAAGATTAAAAATAGTATTTTATTTGTTGGTCAAGGCAAAACGTTCCAAATTTGGGATCCAACTATATTTGAAAAATTTAGGGTAACTGCAAAGAGAAAATCAAACATTCATAGAGCGAGCCTTAAATGGGAAAAACAATTTAATAATTAATGCAAGGGGGAAAAATGACTATAAACTTTAGAGCACCAGATATAAGAGAGCTAAAACCAAGAATTTTAGTTCTAGGCGTAGGTGGGGCAGGAGGAAATGCTATCAATGGAATGATCGAAGCCGGATTGCAAGGGGTCGAATTTGTAGCAGTGAACACAGATGCGCAAGATCTTAAAGAAAGTAAAGCAAATGCAAAAGTACAAATAGGTTTAAATCTGACCAAAGGTCTTGGAGCTGGTGCTAAGATTGATATAGGACAGGCAGCTGCTGATGAATCTTTAAATGAGATAGTAAATCTTTTGCAAGGCGCAAACATGGTCTTTATTACTGCTGGAATGGGTGGTGGTACTGGCACTGGTTCTGCACATGTAATTGCTAGAGCCGCTAAAGAATTAAATATCTTAACCGTAGGTGTAGTTACACTTCCTTTTTTATACGAAGGTCCATCTAGAATGAGAAGAGCTCAACAAGGTTTAGAGGAATTAAGAAAGCATGTTGATACTATAATTGTTGTCCCAAATCAAAATTTGTTTAAAATTGCTAGCGAACAAACTACTTTTGAAGAGTCTTTTAATTTATCAAATGATGTTTTGCTGCATGGGGTTCAAAGTATAACTGATCTGATGGTTAGACCTGGTTTAATCAATCTTGATTTTGCAGACGTAGAAACAGTTATGAGTTCTATGGGAAAAGCGATGATGGGAACGGGTGAGGCCGAAGGAGAAGGAAGAGCTCTAAAAGCAGCAGAGATGGCTATTACAAATCCATTAATTGACGATTACACTTTAAAAGGTGCAAAAGGATTATTAGTAAATATAACTGGCGGAAAAGATCTAAAACTTTTTGAGGTTGATGAAGCTGTAAATAAAGTTAGATCAGAAGTTGACCAAGAAGCAGAGTTAATAATTGGAGCAATAACTGATGAACGTTTAGAAGGCAAAATGAGGGTATCAATTGTTGCTACAGCATTAGATGGTCAACAACCTGAAGCAAAATCAGTAATTAATATGGTTCATAGAATTCAGAACCGTAATCCAGGTTATTCTGATTTTTCAAACAATAGCAACATAAGTGCATTTAATTTTCAGGATCAAAATATAAGTGACTCGATGAGTGGTGCTAATGCGTTGAAACTAGATAATGAAATAATATCAGAGGCACCGCTGAACAATGAGGAAATAAAAGAGTTAAATAATCACAATGATAATGAGCAAATTACAATTCAGGAAACTGAACATTTTAATCAAGAGGAAGTTACACCAAGTACTTTAAATGAGGAGCAAACTACATCAAATGGACTTGAAAATTTTGCTTTAGACGAGGAAACTACTCCAGAATTATTTAATGATTCAATCCAAGACTCTTCCAATGAGGAGTTTACATCATTTGAACCAGAAAAAGAAAGTTTAGATGATGAAGATGAATTAGAAATTCCAGCATTTTTGAGAAGACAAAAAAATTGATGATCTTCGAAAAAATAAATGAGTGCCATCATAAAATTGGAAAAAAAACATTTTCCAGTATTGCTAAATGAATTAGTAAATATTATTTCCCCTCATTATGATGGCACTTTTATAGATTGCACATTCGGAAATGGTGGATATTCAGAAAAAATACTCGAAAATAAAAAAAATAAAGTAATAGCTATTGATAGAGATAGAAATTGTATTGAAAAAGCAGATTTTTTTAAAAAAAAATATCAAAATAGATTTTCATTTTTCAATTTAAAATTTAGCAGTATTGAAAAAATTAAACTTAATACCGAAAATCTAAAAGGAATAATATTTGATTTAGGTTATTCAACAATTCAAATTAACGATCTTTCAAGAGGATTATCTTTTAAAAGCAAAGGTTCTTTAAATATGAAAATGGGGCTTAATAAGATTTCTGCACATAGCGTAATTCATAAATTATCATCTGAAAATTTATATAAAATTTTTAAAATTTTTGGTGAGGAAAAAAATGCTAAATTAATTTCAAAAAAAATAGTATTAGAGAGAGATAAAAAGAATATCAAGACAGAAGATTTGGTTAGAATAATTAATTCAGCAAAAAAAGGGAAAAAATACAAAATTAACAATTCTACAAAAGTATTTCAATCTATAAGGATTTTAGTAAATCAAGAAATAAGTGAACTTATTTATGGATTAATCAATGCTTATAAAATATTACCAATTGGAGGATTGTTAAATGTAGTCACTTTCCATTCAATAGAGGATAAAATTGTAAAATTTTTTTTTAAAGAATTTTCAGAAAATAAAAATAACTCAAGATATCTGCCAAATATAGAAAATTCAAAAATAATTTTTAAAAAGATTAATAAAAAACCCATAGTAGCTAGCAATCTAGAAGTTATTGAAAATCCATCATCAAGATCAGCTAAATTAAGATGTGTTATGAAAATTGCAAATACATCAGATTTTACAAGATTTACAAATAAGTTCAAAAATTTATTAAATTTAGAAAGTTTGATTGAGAATTTATGAGAAAGATATTTGTATCCTTTTTAATAATATTTTTAATTTTTGCTACTACTATTACAAAAAACTCAACGAAAAATCTAGATAAAGAAATTTACAAGATTAAAGATGATCTCAGATTTCTAAAAAATAAACATGAATTAGTATTATTAGAACATAATTATCTTTCATCACCAAAAAGACTTTTAATTATTCAGAAAGATTATTTTGAAAATGAATTGAGAGAAAGAGATCTGTCGGAATTTGGCAAAATTATAATTAACAAAAATACATCAAAAATAATTCAATTTATACAAAATGAAAAATGAAAAAAAAAAATAATTTTAGAAGAATATTCATCGGATTTTGAATATAAAAATTCTAAAACTAATCTAATTATATCTTTTAATCGAGCCTCTTTTATTCTTTTTGTTTTTTTTGTAATTTCAATTATTTTTTCATTAAAGGTTATTTATTTAGGCTTTAAAGACAAAAATGATAATCATATTTTTTCTAAAAAATCAAACTTTAGATCAACCATTGTTGATAGAAATAAAAATATAATAGCCAAAAGTGTTTTAACTACAAATATCGGTATAGATCCAAAACTTGTATCAAATAAAGAAAAACTTTTACTCAATCTTAGAATAATTTTTCCTAATAAAAATTTTATAGAAATTTCAGATAAATTAAATTCGAATAAATTTTTTTATCTGGAAAAAAAAATAAGTTCCGAAAAATACGAAAAAGTTTTATTATTAGGTGAAAAATCAATTATAGAGGAGCAAAAAATTACTAGAATTTATCCTCAAGAAAATCTTTATAGTCATATTTTAGGACAAATAGATAACGATAATAATGGTTTGTCAGGTATAGAAAAGTCTTTTGATGAAAGACTTAAAAAATCAAATACTAATTTGGTTTTGACAGTCGATAGTAATTTACAATATCTCATTAGAGAACAATTAATATTATATAATCAAATATTTGAGAGCAAAGGTAGTGCGGCAATACTTATGAATATTAAAAATGGAGAGGTGTTATCAATGGTATCTTTGCCTGATTATGATCTTAATAAACGCCAACAACTATCTGATGATATTTTAATTAACAGATCAACAAAAGGTGTTTATGAATTAGGCTCAGTTTTTAAAACTTTCACGCTTGCCGCAGCCTTGGATGAGGGTGTTTTAAAAACGGATACTGTATTTCAAAACCTAGAAAAAAAAATTTGGTGTGCTGGAAATCCTATTTCCGAATATGACGACGAAATACCATCTACACTTACTTCAGAGGAAATTTTAATTAGATCAGGTAATATTGGATCTGTAAGAATTGCGCAAAAATTAGGAATAGAGAAGTATAAAAACTTTTTAAATGCTCTAGGTATAACAAAAAGAATAGAGTTTGATATCCAAGAAATTGGAAATCCGGCTAAACTTCAATGGGGTAAATGCAAGTTAGCAACTACTTCTTTTGGTCATGGTATATCTACAACACTGATTCAATTGGCAAAAGCATATGCAATTATATCTAATGGAGGTCTCTCAATAAATCCTACATTAATAATTAATAGGGATAATAATAGTAATAATAGAATTTTAAGAAAAGAGGTTTCTGATCAAATGAACAATATACTAAGAAAAATAGTTTCTACAAAAGAAGGTACAGCAAGTTTTGCAAATATCCCAGGTTATGAAGTAGGAGGCAAAACTGGAACAGCACAAAAAGTTATAAATGGAGTTTATACGAATGAAAAAGTAAATACTTTTGCATCAATTTTTCCTACGTCTGATCCAAAATTTGTACTAGCTATTTTATTAGATGAGCCAAGACCTAATAAAGAATATGTTTATAATTACAAAGATGGCAGTGGATGGAAATATAAAGGTAATTGGAGAAATACAGCAGGATGGACAACAGTAGAAGTTGCGGGCAAAATTATAGAAAAAATTGGACCCATTCTAGCCATAAAATATTAGGAACTTAAATTTTTAAAGTATGAATGATCAAATAATTATAAAAAATTTAGTTAATTTACATAAAAAAAATATAATTAAAAATATACAGATCAATAGTAAAAAATGCAAAAAAAAGGATGTATTTTTTGCATTAGAGGGCACAAGACATAATGGAAATAATTTTATAAATGATGCAATTTCTAGAGGGGCTCAAACAATAATTTCAAATAAAAAAATTTATGGAAAAAAAGATCATGTTCGATATTTTTATTCAAAAAATCCAAAAAGCATTTTAAACAAAACTATCTCCAAACTATATAATAATAGAAAATTAAAAATAGTTGGAGTGACAGGTACGAACGGGAAATCGTCTATAACCAACTTTTATTTTCAAATTTTTAAACTTTTTAAAATCAAAGTTGCATCTATAGGCACTTTGGGTGTCAACAATGGAAAAAGTATAAAAAAAATTCAAAATACAACTATTGATCCAGTCACTTTAAATGAACAGTTAAATAGTATTAAAAAATCAAGTATTAAAAATCTTATTTTAGAAGCATCTTCTCATGGACTGAAACAAAAAAGATTAGATAGTATTCGTTTTAATATTGGAATATTTACTAACTTATCTAGAGATCATTTAGATTATCACAAGTCATACAAAGATTACTTTAATTCTAAAATGATATTGTTTAAAAAATTAATGAAAAAGAATTCATTAGTAATATTTGATAATGATGCCAACGTTTCAGATCAATTTAAAAAAATATTAATTAAGAATAAGATAAGGTTCATAAGTGTGGGGAGTAAACAATCTGATGTGATAATAAAATCTTGCAAATTTATTAAAAATAAACAATTGATTAATTTTACTTTAAAAAATAAAGAATATAATTTTAAGACTAGCCTTATAGGTGAAATTCAAATTAAAAATTTGTTACTTTCAATAATTGCTGCTAGCCAAGAAATTCCTCTTGATAAGATATTAAAAAAAATTTCGAGTATCAGGCCGGTAAATGGTCGTTTTGAACCAATAGGTTCACTAAAAAACAAGTCTAGAATAATATTAGATTATGCTCATACCCCTGATGCTCTTCAAACATGTATAAAGAATATAAAAGATAATTTTAAATTTAGCAAAATTTCAATTGTGTTTGGTTGTGGGGGCGAAAGAGATAAACCAAAAAGATCGTTAATGGGGAAAGTTGTTAATAAATATTGTGAAAAAATTTATTTAACTGACGACAATCCTAGAAAAGAGGATCCCAAGAAAATAATAGATCAAATTAAAAAAAACATTGATAAAAATAAACTGCATGTCATATCCAACAGAAGTCTTGCCATTAAAAAAGCCATCAAAGACTTAAGATCTGGTGATATACTTATTGTAGCAGGAAAGGGTCATGAAAATTTCCAAGAATATAAAAAAAAATATTTATTTTCAGACAAATTATGTATTCTAAAAAATATTGAAGTTAAAAACAAAACTCTTTCTAATAATTTTAAATATAATTTAATAAATGAAAAAATAAAAATTAATAATATAAAAAAATATAAAAAAATAAATAACGCTTCCATAAACTCTAAAGAAATAAAAAAAAACAATATATTTTTTGCAATTAAAGGTAATAAATTCAATGGGAATAAATTTGCTTTAGAGGCTATTAAAAAAGGTGCAAGTTTAAGTTTTGTTGATAAAATTTATTTTAAAAATAAACAAATCTTTAAAGTTAAAAATACTTTAAATTTATTAACCGAACTATCAAAAACAATTAGAAAAGTATCTAATCTAAAAACCTTAGGCATTACAGGAAGTGCTGGAAAAACATCTTTAAAAGAACTGATAGGACAATGTTTAAATACTATTGACTCAACAACATTTTCGAAAAAATCTTTTAATAATAAGTTTGGAGTTCCTATATCATTATTCAATATTAGTAACAAAAATGTTTATGGTGTTTTTGAAATTGGAATGGACAAGAGAGGAGAGATAAACAAATTATCTAAAATTATATTACCTGACATTGGTATTATAACAAATATATCTTACGCCCACATTAAAAACTTTAAAAATTTAAAAGGGATTGCTGAGGCTAAATCTGAATTAATTGACAATATTGTATGTGGTGGAAGTATAATCCTCAACAAGGATGATAAATTTTTTAATTTTTTTTATAAAAAGGCTAAAAAAAGAAAATTAAATATATTCTCTTTTAGCAAAAATAAAAAAACAGATGTTCAATTAATAAAAATAGTAAAATTAAAAAATAAAAGCATCTTATTTGTAAGAGTATTTGATGTTAAAAAAAAATTTGAAATTAAAAATACAAATATTGATTATATTGAAAATATACTTGCAGCAATACTAGTAATAAACATTTTAGTTGGTGAAAGTTTCTTAAAAATGAATTTATTTTCATCTTTTGAGATGCCAAAAGGAAGAGGTGATCAAATTGTAATTAAATCAAAAAATAAGAAAATTTTCATTATCGACGAAAGTTATAACTCAAACCCTTTATCTCTTAAGTTTGCTCTCAAAAAATTTGAAAATTTAAGTATAGACGAATCAAAAAAAAATATTTTATTAGGAGATATGTTAGAATTAGGTAAATTTTCAAAAAAACTTCATAAAAACCTAGCAAAAGATATAAATAGAACAAAGCTTAATAAAGTTTATGTTTACGGAAAAGATATAATTAATACTTTTGACAAGATTCAAACACAAAAAAAAGGAAAAATTTTAAAAAATAAAAATGAAGTTATAAATTTGATCAAAAATGAAATTAGAAATAAAGATTATCTTATGATTAAAGGCTCTAATGCTACAGGTTTAAATAAAATTGTAAAAGATGCAAAAGGTGGAATAAGTGCTTTATAGTCTATTAGCTAGTTTAGTAGATTTATTTTCTTTTCTTAACGTATTCAAGTATTTGACCGTAAGAACAGGTTTAGCGATGTTTACATCTATGATAGTTGTTTTTATTATCGGTACTCCTTTTATAAATTTTTTTTCATCTAAACAAATTCATGATCCTATTAGAGATGATGGACCAAAAGAACATATAATTAAAAAAATAGGAACACCAACAATGGGTGGTGTACTTATTTTACTTGGTCTCTTTTCTGGAGTTTTATTATGGTCGGATTTAAAAAGCCCATATATCTGGTTTTTAATTTTTTTAGTCGGATCTTTTGGTTTGTTAGGAGCTTATGATGATATAAAAAAAATAAAAACAAAAGACTCTCGTGGAATTTCATCAAAATATAAATTTATTATTCAAATTGTTTTAGCAGTTTTAAGTATTTTAATTTTAATTTATTTTGTCAAATCACCAGAAATTGAAAATTTGCATGTGCCATTTTTTAAAAGTGTAATAATTAATTTAGGCTGGTTCTTTATACCTTTTTATGTTTTTATTATTGTTGGATCATCTAATGCAGTTAATTTAACAGATGGACTTGATGGACTTGCTACAGTTCCAGTAATGTTAGTTGCCGCATGTTTTGCACTTATAAGTTATGTTACAGGCAATGTAGTCTTTTCAGGATATCTTCACATTCCGTACATAGAAGGTGTTGGAGAGGTATCTATATTTTGTGGATCTATAATAGGAGCATGCTTAGGTTTTTTATGGTTTAACGCTCCTCCTGCTAAAATTTTCATGGGTGATACTGGATCGCTAGCGTTAGGAGGTTCCCTAGGTGGAATTGGAATTATAACAAAACATGAAATAGTTCTTGCAATAACAGGTGGTTTGTTTGTGTTTGAAGCCATATCAGTAATAGTTCAAGTAACTTCTTACAAATTAACTGGTAAAAGAATATTTAAAATGGCTCCAATTCACCATCACTTTGAAAAAAAGGGATGGCCCGAGTCAACCGTTGTAATTAGATTTTGGATTATATCTATTATTTTAGCTATGATTGGTTTAGCAACACTAAAATTAAGATAATGTCTAAAACTAAAAGTAGTTTTAAAAATTACAAAATACTTATTTATGGACTAGGAAAATCAGGTAAATCTTGTTTTGATTATTTAAAGAAAAATAACTTTGTTAAAGTTTATGATGATAATAAAAAAAATTTAAATAAAAAAAAAATTAAAAAAGACTTAATAGACAGAAAACAAATAAATAAGTTAAATTTTGATTTTATAGTTGTAAGCCCTGGCATTAATATAAGGAAATGTGGATTAAAAAATATTTTAACAATAAATAAAAAAAAATTAATAACAGATCTGGATATTTTTTATTTAGATAATCCAGAAATTTTTAATATTGCAATAACTGGAACTAACGGAAAATCAACAACAGCAAAATTATTATATGATATAATTAAAAAAAGCAAAAAAGATGTCAGATTAGTCGGAAATATAGGAAATCCCATTTTAGCCGAAAAAAAAATTAAGCATGATACAATTGTAATTACAGAGGTTTCTTCATTTCAAATTGATTACAGTAAATTTTTTAGATCTGATTTTTCAGCAATTTTAAATGTTTTTCCAGATCATCTTGAAAGACATGGCAATTTTAAAAATTATTTAAATATCAAATTTAAAATATTCAAAAAACAAAAAAAAAATGGGGTTTGTTTTTTTGAAAATGGAAATAAAATTATTGATAATTTAATTAAAAGTAACAAAATTAAAAAAAAAATTGTAAGAGTCAATACAAATTTAAAAAAAAATTTTTTAAGTAAAATTTATAATATAAATTTTAAAAATATAAATAATGTTAAAAATTTAGCTTTTGCATTAACAATTTCTGAGTATTTAAATATAAATAAAAAAAATATATTTAGAGCCATTGAAGAATTTGAACAACTCAATTTTAGGCAGCAAATAATTTTTAATAAAAAAAATATAGTTATAATTAACGACTCCAAATCAACAAGCTTTTCCTCTAGTGAAAATTTGCTAAAGTCTTTTAAAAATATTTATTGGATTGTGGGTGGTTTACCAAAAAAAGGTGATAATTTTTCTTTAAATAAAAAATATTTTTCCAATATTCAATCGTATATTTATGGAAAAAATAAAAATTTTTTTGTTAATCAGTTTAAAAAAAAAATAAAATTTAATTTTTTTCCATCTATTTCTGAAATTTTAAAATACATTAAAAAACAAAATAAATTTTTGGAAAAAAAATATACAATTATTTTTAGTCCGGCATCAGCATCCTATGATCAATTTAAAAATTTTGAACATAGGGGTAGATATTTCAACAAATTAATTAAAAAATATTATACTTAAATTGAATGAATAATTTTAATTTTAATACCTTTTTTTATAGTTGGTGGAGAAATGTGGATAAAATTATATTATCCTTATTTTTAATACTATTTATTTTAGGACTTTTTTTCTCATTAGTTTCAACTTCTTTAATTGCTTCTGATAAGTTAAATACAAATTCATATTATTTCTTTATTAAACATTTAGTATTTGTATTAATTGGATTTGGTATAATCGTTTTTTTTTCTATATTAAACTCTGAAAGACTTATTTATTTAAGTATCATATTATTTCTAATATTTTTTATTACTTTAATTTTAGTGCCTTTTATTGGAATTGAAGTGAAAGGATCTAAAAGATGGATAGATCCTGGTTTTTTACCTAGATTTCAACCTGTAGAAACTTTAAAGCCATTTTTTATTTTACTAGTTTCAATTATTCTAAGTAAAACTAAATTAAAAAGTTTATATTACAAATATCTCCTTACTTTATTTGTTTTAATTTCTGTTACTTCGCTTCTAGTTTTGCAACCTGATATAGGTCAAACTATGCTTGTCTTTTTAACATGGCTGTCTTTGATTTTTGTATCAGGAATAAATTTACTTTTTTTTTTAACATTTTTTATATTTTCAGGTTCAATCTTGTTTTATTTAATTTTTTTTATTCCTAAATTTGAATATATTAAAATAAGATTAATTTCTTTTTTAAATCCTTCATCAGGAAACAACTATCAGTCCGAAAAAGCCTCTGAGGCAATAGTAAATGGCAGCTTTTTTGGTAAGGGAATTGGTGAGGGTGAATTAAATACTAAAATTCCAGAAGCTCATACAGACTATATTGTATCTGTAATATCAGAAGAATTTGGAATAGTTATTATAATTGGAATAATGATAATTTATTTAATTTTAGCACTTCAAATTTTAAAAAAAGTAGAGAATGAGAAAGATAATTTAATAAGATTGACCTTAATTGGCTGCATGTCAATCTTACTGATTCAAGCATTTATTCATTTAGGAGTAAATATTCGTATGTTTCCAACTACAGGCATGACTTTGCCATTTATAAGTTATGGCGGATCTTCGATAATAGGTACGTCTATGTTGTGTGGAATTATTCTAAATTTTACAAAAAGAAGAATAAATTATTGATGAAAAAAATACTTATTTCAACAGGTGGATCAGGCGGACATGTTATTCCAGCAACAATTATTTTTGATCATTTAAAAAAGGAATTTGATGTAAAAATTGTATCCGATTTAAGAGGCTCAGAATTCATCGACAAAAAAAAATATTGTTTTACATTAATAGATGTTCCAAAGCCTCAGAGGTCTTTATTAAAAATTCCTCTTTTTTTAATTAATCTTCTAACTTCAATTATAAGATCAATTCTTTTTTTGAAAAAAGAAAAATTTAATATTGTTATAAGCACAGGTGGGTATATGTCATTTCCAATTTGTTTAGTATCTTTATTTTTTAAAAAAGAAATTATATTATTTGAGCCTAATCAAGTATTAGGAAGATTTAATAAAATAATGATTAAATATTCAAAAAAAATAATATGTTATCACGAGAACTTAAAAAATTTTCCTAAACAATATAAATATAAAATTGAAAAAGTTGATAATCTTTTAAAAAAAGAAATTTATGATTTTAAAATAAATAAAAAAGTACTGGGCAGAAAATTAAATTTATTGGTCTTGGGTGGTAGTCAGGGAGCCTTATTTTTTGATGATATAATTCATTATCTTTTGTCAGAATTACAAACAAAATATGAAATTAATTTACAGCAGCAAGTTTTTGATAAAGAAAATTTTCAAAAATTAGATGAAAGATATAAAAAATTAAAGATTAAATTTAATTTATTTAGTTTCACTAATAACCTTTCTAATATAATTAATAATAGCAATTTTATAATCACAAGATGTGGAGCGTCCGCACTATCAGAGATTAGTTACTTTAATATTCCTTTTATAGCAGTTCCATTCCCTCATTCTAAAGACAATCATCAATTTTATAATGCTAAAAAATATGAAGAAATGAACTGTTGTTGGCTATATGAACAAAATGATGAATTTAAAAATAAAATAGTTAGTTTATTTAACAAATTAATTAAAAATGATATTGAGTACAAAACAAAAATAAATAATTTACAGAAATTTTCTTATCAAAATACCTGGAATAATATAAACGTAAAATTAATAGGCTTGATAAATGAACATTAAATTAGCAAAGACTGAAATTATCCATTTTATTGGAATTGGTGGAATCGGAATGAGTGGTCTTGCAATAATCATGAAAAGGTTAGGTTTTGAGATTCAAGGAAGTGATGCTGTAAAAAATAAAAATATAGATAGATTAAAAAAAAATAAAATTAAAGTCACGATAGGTCACAAAAAAAGAAATTTAGAAGAATCAACAATTGTAGTAATTTCTTCAGCAATTAAAAATAACAATCCTGAAATTATTCAAGCTAAAAAAAAGAAATTACCAATTTATAAAAGAGGAGAAATGTTGGGCCAAGTTGTTTCTTTGATGAAAAATATTGTTGTAGTAGGATCGCATGGTAAAACTACAACAACATCTTTAATTTCATCAATTTTTTCAAAAACAAATATCGATGCGACAACAATAAATGGTGGAGTTTTAAGATCATTTTCTAGTTCAGCTAGGCTTGGCAAAAGTAATTGGTGTATATTGGAGCTTGATGAGTCTGATGGAAGTTTCTTAGAGGTACCACCCACATACTCGATTATAACCAACCTAGATGCTGAGCATTTAGATTATTATAAATCTTTAAAAAATCTTAAATCTCATTTTTTAAAATTTATCAATAATACTCCATCTTTTGGAAAGTGTTTTATATGCATTGATAACAAAAATAATAAAAGTCTAATTTCTAAAATTACTAATAAAAATTTTTCTACATATGGATTTAATTACAAATCAAATTTTAAAATATATAATGTTAAACAAAATACTCATTTTTCAAAATTCGATATACAAGTTAATCTCCCCAACATAAAAAAAAAAATTATTAAAAATATAGAAATCCCTCTTATAGGCCATCATAATATTAGCAACGCAACAGCTGCCTTAGCAATTGCATATTCAATTGGCATTCCAAATTCCGTGATTAAAAAAGGATTAAAACATTTTAAAGGTGTAGAAAGAAGATTTAATTATTTATTTAAATATAGAAATTCAATTTTTATTGATGATTATGCGCATCATCCTACAGAAATCACAGAGGTTTTAAAAGGAGTTAAGGAGGTATATTCAAAAAAAGAAATAATTTGTATATTTCAACCTCATAGGATTTCAAGATTGCAAACATTAGCAAACGAATTTTCAAAATCTTTTTTAAATGCACATAAGGTTGTACTTTGTCCAATTTTTAAAGCAGGAGAAAATATTAAATTAAAAATTAATTATACAAATTTTGCAAAAAAAATAATTAAGAATTCAAAGGTTGAATTAATAAATATTAATAATCAAATTGAGTTATACAAATATATAAAACAATGTATTTTTGATGAAAGTATAATTATTGGAATGGGGGCCGGTTCTATTTCTACATGGATGAGAGAAATGCCAAAAAATATAAAATGAATCTAGAGGATTTAAAAATATTTTCCAAAAAAATAAAAGGTAAGCTAGAATTCGATTTCCCTATAAAAAATTTAAATTGGTTCAATATCGGTGGAAATTCAAAATTATTTTTTAGACCAGATACATTATCTGAATTAATAGAATTTCTTAAAATTTACGACAATAGAGGAAAAATTTTTGTTTTAGGAGCTGGATCAAATATTCTTTTTTCCGATAATTTGTTTAATGGTGTTGTTATAAAATTATCAAAAAACTTTCAACGATTAACACTTTTAAACAAAAATACCATTGTAGCTGGGAGTGGAGTTTTAGACAAAAAACTTTCTGAATTTGCTGAACAAAATAATTTAAGTGGGTTTGAATTTTTATCTTGTATTCCTGGAACCGTAGGTGGAGGAGTAAGAATGAATTCAGGATGTTTCGATAATGAGTTTAAGGATATATTAATTTCTCTTCAGGCTCTAGATTTTTTAGGTAATATAATTACTATACCAGTAAAAAAAATAAAATTTTCTTACAGAACAACAGATCTTCCAAATAATCTTATTTTTTTAAGTGCAACTTTACAAGGAAATATTCAAGATAATACTTCTATAATTAAATTAATGAATGAAATGAAAAAAAAAAAGAATACATCACAACCATCAAAAATAAAAACTGGCGGAAGTACGTTTAAAAATCCTAAAGAGCAAACAAATAAGAAAGTATGGGAATTAATTCAGGAAAATATTAAATTAGATATTAAATATGGGGACGCATCAATTTCCAAAAAACATTGTAATTTTTTCGTTAATGAAAATAAAGCTAAATTTGATGACATGAAAAAATTAATTAATCATGTAAAAAATGAGGTAAAAAATAGAACAGGAATAGAAATAGAAACCGAAGTAATAATTGTTGAATAAATGAAAAAAAAGGTACTAATAATTGCCGGTGGGTACTCTAAAGAAAGAGATATTAGTCTTAAAACTGGTCGAAGTGTTTATAAAGAACTTAAAAAAAAAAATATTTATCAACTTAAAATTTGTGAACCGGATGGCAATTTAATTAAAATAATTCAATCATTTAAACCGAATGTTGTTTTTAATGCTTTGCATGGAAGGTATGGAGAAGACGGATATATACAGTCGGTATTAGAAAAGGAGAGAGTTAACTACACACATTCAGGTGTATTAGCTTCTTCTATAGCAATAGACAAAGATTTATCAAAAAAAATATTTATAAAAAACAAAATACTTACTCCCAAGTATTTAAAAATAGTAAATGAAAAAAACTTTAATAAAAAAAAAATTATAAAAAAAATATTAAAAAAATTTGGTTTTCCCGTAGTAATCAAACCTATAAACGAAGGATCCAGTGTAGATGTTTATATATGCTCTAAACAAAATTTATTTAGCAATTTAAAAAAATTAAACAACTATAGAGAAATTATATTAGAAAAATTCATACCGGGTAGAGAAATACAAGTAGCAATAATGGGTAAAAAAAAGCTAGGAGCTATTGAATTAAAACCAAAAAGAAAATTTTATGATTATAAAGCTAAGTATGATTACAAAGCAAACACTAAGCATATAATACCAGTTCCTATTAATAAAAAATATTTAAATCAGGTTATGGATATTTCATTAAAAGCACATAAAATAATTGGATGCAAAGGAATAACAAGGTCAGATTTTAAGTTCCATAAAAACAAATTTTATTTATTAGAAATAAATACCCAACCTGGTTTGACCAGTTTATCGTTAGTACCTGAAATTGCCAATTATAAAAATATAAATTTTTTTAATTTACTAAAGTGGATTATAAATGATGCTTCTAAAAATCGATAAAAAATTAAAAATATTTACTTTGTTCTTTATTTTTTTGTTGCTTACTTCTTTACATAATTTTAATTTATTAGTTAAATTTGAAAACAAATTTTTAAATATAATTAATATTAATGTTTATGGAGCTGATAATAATTTAAATAATATAATAAAAAATGAACTAAATATTTTAAATGGAAAAAATTTACTTTTTCTAAGCAAAAAAAAAATCCAATTAGAAATTAATGACTTAAAATTTATTAAAAGTTTAGAAGTAAAAAAGATATATCCATCATCTTTAATGATTAACTATGAACAAACCAAATATTTAGCAAAACATCAGCTTAATAATCAACTTTATCTAATTAATGAAAATGGATTTTTAATAAATGAAGAGATAGTTAATTTCAACAAAAATATTCCTTATTTTTTTGGTAATTTTGAAAGAAAAGATTTTTTAAAATTAAAAAATATTCTAATAAAGTCAAATTTTAAATTTGATAATATCGAATCTATATACATTTTTCCTAGCATGAGATGGGATTTAAAATTGAAGAATAATATAACTTTAAAGTTGCCATACAATAACATCGAAAAATCATTAATTTTAGCTGATCAGCTAATAAAAAAATTTAGCGATAAAAAAAATTATGTTATAGATTTAAGAGTATCGGATATTATAACTGTCTTAGATGCTTAAAATTAATTCAGAAGTTTTCTTTGAATTTTGTGATCAAAAATTAATTGTCTCTGCCTTTAATCAAAATTCAAAAAAAATATATTCTAATGAAATATCACTTATTAATGAAGATAAATTTATTGATAAAATAAATAACGAAATTATTACAAATGTATTTAATATTGAAAAAGTTTTAGATCACCAAATTAATTTTTTGAATATTATTCTGAATTTAAAAAAATCATTTAACATTAAATTTAATATTTCAAAAAAAAAAGGTGAAGAGATAAACTCTTACAATGATGTTACTTATTTGATACAAGATGCAAGATCTTATATTTTAAAATATTATAAATCTTATTCTATACTACATATCATCATTGACAATTATTACTTTGATTTAAAGAAATATAATAAATTAGTCTTTGAAAAAAATTTTAATACTTTTTCTATAGATTTGAATTTTATTTGTTATCCTATTAATGAAATTAATGAATTTAAAAAAATTTTTGCTAAAAATAATTTAAGTATTAATAAATTTATTTGTTTTGAATATTTAAAAAATATTTCTAAAAATAATGATGTTTTAGAGGAAGATATTCATTCTCTTGCATACAATTTTGCCTTAGGACAAAATTTAGACGAGGTTGAAGTTGTGCCAAAAAAACACAAAAATAGAGGTTTTTTTGAAAAATTGTTAGATTATCTGAAATAAAGTATTTGTATTTTCTTGAAATATTTGGTGTTTTTTAAATGAATAAATTTCAATTTATAAGTTCGATGTGTCAATTTTAAGCCAAAAAACCATTAAAGAAAAAATCTCCTTCGAGGGTATCGGATTACATAGTGGAAAAAAAGCTAAGTTAAGCATATTACCAGCGAGCCCTAATTCAGGTATTATTTTTAAAAGAGTAGATTTAAAACATAATAATATAATTTTCCCAAGCGTTTATAATGTTTCAGATGCAAGTTTTTGTACCACGCTTTCTAATGAGTCTAATGTTAAAATATCTACCGTAGAACATTTATTAGCAGCTCTATACATAACGGGAATTGATAATGCGATAATAGAAATAGATAATTCCGAGGTGCCAATATTAGATGGTTCATCTAATGAATTTATAAATAAAATAAAATTAGTTGGTTTAACTATTACAGATATCCCAATTAAAGTAATAAAGATTGAAAAGAAAGTAGTATTCAAAGAAGGATCGAAAAAGATAACTATTGAACCAAGTAAAATAAGTTTGAACATTGATTTTGAAATAAATTTCGAAAATAAAATTATCGGCAACCAAAGAAATAAAATAAATGTTTACGAGGATAATTTAGAGGACATTTACAGATCAAGAACATTTTGTTTATATAAAGATGTAGAAAAGCTAAAAAAAATGAATCTTGCGAAAGGTGGAAGTCTTGATAATGCAGTAGTGGTTGGAGAGAATAAAGTATTGAACACAGAAGGATTGAGAAATAAGAAAGAATTTGTTAATCACAAAATTTTAGATTGTATCGGAGATTTGTATTTATCTGGTTATAAATTAATAGCGAATATTAAATGTTCACAAGGAGGCCATTATTTAACTAATAAAGTTTTAAGGAAAGTTTTTGATCAAGAGGAAAATTATTCTATAATTGAGGTAAAAGGAAAAAGTCTACCACTTCTAATAAGTAATAACAAATTATTGAAATCAATAGCCTAAAAATTTAAGTTTTTTTCATTATTTCTGATAAATATAATTTATGAGTTTTAATAAAATTTTTTATTTAATCTTATTTTGTTTTTTTGTGTATTCTTGCTCAAGCACAAAAGAAGAAAAAATTTCTATATTAGAAGAAAAAAGTTTAGATCTTCAAATGATTGACGCTTATAAAGAGGGTTTAGAGGAATTGGAAGTCAATGGTGATGCACTTTATGCTGCAAAGAAATTTAATGAAGCTGAATTATTATACCCACAATCAGTATGGGCATCTCGGTCAGCCTTAATGGCGGCTTATGCATATTACTCTCAAAACTATTTTGATGATGCAGTTTTTGAATTAGAAAGATTTTTAAAAGTATATCCAAACAATAAAAGATTAGATTATGCTAATTATCTATTAGCAATGGTTTATTATGAAAAAGTAGTTGATGAAAAAAAGGATATTGGACCTCTTCTAAAATCAAAAAATCATTTTGAATATGTCATAAATAATTATCCAAATACTGATTTTGCATTTGACTCAGATTTAAAGTTAGATTTAATAAATGATATTCTTGCATCTAAAGAAATGTATATTGGCAAATATTATCTAACTTCAAAAAAGTGGATTTCGGCTCTTAACAGATTCAAAACTGTTTTAGATGATTATTCAGATTCAATTTATGTAGAAGAAGCATTACACAGAATGGTTGAAATTTATTATATTATTGGTCTAGAAGAAGAAGCAAAAAAATATGCAAGCACTTTAGGTTACAATTATTTGTCAAGTGAATGGTATGAGCAAAGTTATAAAATTTTTAATAAAGAGTACGAAGTTAAAAAAGTTAAAAAAAATAAAAAAAAGGATAACTTTATAAAAGAAAAATTTAAAAAACTTTTCGAGTAAAATGAGCAATAAAAATCAGGATATAAAAAAAAACTATTTAAATAAAATAAAAATATTAAAAAAATACAATAAATTTTATTATGATAAAAGTTCTCCATTAGTTGATGATAAAATTTACGATAATCTCAAAATAGAAATTTTAAGTCTTGAAAAAAAATATAATTTTTTAAATAGCGATTTTTCTCCATTAAAAATTACAGGACACAAGCCGTCAAAAAATTTTATTAAACACAAACACAGAGAGAAAATGCTTTCTTTATCTAATGCATTTGATGAGGATGATTTAAAAAATTTTGAAAAAAAAATTATTAATTACTTAAATAACGAATCATTAGATATTGAGTATAGTGTAGAACCAAAAATAGATGGAATATCTGCATCACTTACATATAAAAATGGATACTTAGAACATGGGGCATCAAGGGGAGACGGATATGAGGGTGAGTTAATTACAAAAAACTTAATGACAATAAATGACATTCCAAAAAAAATATCAAATAAAGATTTTCCAGAAGATATAGATATTAGGGGAGAGGTGTTTATAACAAAAAAAGATTTCGAAAGTTATAAAGATAAGTTTGCAAATCCTAGAAATGCTGCGTCAGGATCTTTAAGACAAAAAGACCCAAATGAAACAAAAAAAATACCTCTTAAGTTTATAGCATATACCTTTGGACACTTTGAAAACAAAAAAATTTTTAAACAATCGCAATTTTTAAACTCTCTTAAAAATTGGGGATTTAAAACAAGTGAACATAATGCAGTAATCAAAGGTATACAAAATCTAGCAAATCATCACAAAGAATTTGAAAATAAAAGATATAATATCGATTACGATATTGATGGATTAGTTTATAAAATTGACGATTTTAATATACAAAAAAGACTTGGTTATGTTGCTAATGCACCAAGATGGGCTATTGCTCATAAATTCTCTGCAAATTTTAGTTTTTCAAAAATTTTAAATATTGAAATTCAAGTAGGTAGAACTGGAGCACTCACACCAGTGGCAAAAATTGTACCTGTAAACATCGGAGGAGTAGTTGTATCAAATGCAACGTTGCACAATGAAGATGAGATAATAAGGAAAGATATAAGAGTTGGCGATACGGTAAAAATTGAGCGAGCTGGCGATGTTATACCCCATGTAATATCGGTCGATTTAAAAAAAAGGTCAAATAAATCAAAAAAATTTTCATTTCCCAATAAATGTCCCTCTTGTGGATCAGATACTAAAAAAGACTACAATAAGATCACCAAGAAATTTGATGCCGTTAGAAGATGTTCTTCAAACGGATTCGAATGTGATAAAATGTCTATAGAATTAATAAAGCATTTTGTATCAAAAGACTCTTTAAATATCGAAGGACTTGGTAAAAAAGTTGTTGAAAGATTTTGGGAATTAGAATTAATAAGATTCCCACAAGATATTTTTACTTTAGATTATAAAAAAATAGAAAAACTCGATGGATGGGGAAAATTATCAGTTTCTAATTTAGAGTATTCTATAAATGCGGCAAAAAAAATTACATTAGATAAATTTATTTTTTCTTTAGGCATTAGACACATTGGTCTTGAAAGTGCAAAATTAATTTCATTAGAGATTAAATCTATCAACGATTTCTTAAATCTGAAAGATAGTAAAAAACTAGACAATTTGTCAAATATAGATGGAATTGGAAAAACACAAATTGACTCACTTAAAACATTTTTTTCTAATGATATTAACTTAAAAATAATTTCAAAACTTGAAAAATATTTAGAAATAAAAAAAAAAAAATTAAAAAGTCTGGGAAAATTAAACAATAAAAGCTTTTTGATTACAGGTAAATTGCAAAATATGAGCAGATCAGAAGCAAAGGAGAAAATTGAAAATAATTCAGGAAAAATTGTAAGCTCTGTAAGTAAAAAACTAGACTATTTAATTATAGGTGAAAAACCAACTTTAAAGAAAGTTAACCATGCAAAAGAGTTAAATATCAAAGTAATAAATCAATCAGATTGGTTAAAATTATTTAATTAAGTTTTTTAACCATAACTTTTCTTTATTATTAAGATATTTTGATAATTTATTGTAAACTTCTAAATGGTATTTGTATAAATAATCTTTTTCTCTTTTATCAAGCAACTGATAATTAATTAAATCCGTATCAATTGGCGCCATAGTTAAATTTTTAAAAAAAATTTTGCTATTTCTTTTTTTTATATATACCAGATTCTCAATTCTTATACCGTAGCTATTTTCTTTATAATAGCCTGGCTCATTACTTAGGATCATTCCGTGCTTTAATGGCACTTCGTTATTATTTGATATAGCTTGCGGTCCTTCATGAACATTCAAAAAATATCCCACGCCGTGACCTGTTCCATGTTTAAAATCAAGACTCACTTCTTTAAGATATTTTCTCGCGATTTTATCAATATTTTTTCCATTTTTTAGCTTACTGATATTAGACATTGCAACACCTATGTGCCCTTTTAAAACTCTCGTAAAAATATTTTTTATATTATTGGACTGATTAGAAAAACATACAGTTCTTGTAACATCTGTGGTTCCAAATTTATATTGACCACCAGAATCAACTAAAAATAATTCTTTCTTGCTTAGTTTTCTATTAGTTTTTTTGGAGGATCTGTAATGAATAATTGCACTGTTAGGTCCTGATCCCGCTATAGTATTAAAACTTGGATAAATATAGTTTTTTTGTTTTCTTCTAAACGAAACTAATTTTTTTTCAGCATCTATTTCAGTTAGTGAAATTTTTTTTTGATTTTTAATAAAGTACAAAAATTTAGTTAAGGCTACTCCATCTTCAATATGTGCTTTTTTCATATTCTTAATTTCAATATTGTTTTTAATTGATTTAAAATTATAACAAGGATCGTCAAATGATTTTATTTTAAAATTTTGACTAATTAAAATTTCATAAAATATTGAGCAACTTTTTTTATCAATACCAATATTTTTCCCTTTAATTTTTTTAATAACTTTAGAGAAATCTTCTAACTCAAAAAATTTTATATTTTTATAAGATTTTTGTTTTTTAATATTTTTGGTTTTTTTTAAATTACAGAATAAATAAATTTCATTTTTTGTAACTATCAATCTTGAATTTGGTATTGGAGAATGAGGATTGTCACTCCCTCTTAAATTTAATAACCATGCAACATTTTCAGGAGCACTTATAAATATTAAATCTATTTTTTTTGAGATTATAAATTGTCTTAACTTTCTTATTTTTCGTGAAGGTGACTCTCCAGCGACTTCTTTTTTTAAAGTAAAAAAACTGTGAATTTTTTCTCCCTTAAATTTATTATAACAAACATTATCAACCAGATTATTATTTATAGGTAAAAGATTTTGTTTATTTTTAAATAGTCTTAATAAGTTTTCTTTTGTAAATAATTTTGGGTCGTATCCAATTTTTAATTTCTTTTTGAATTTTTTTAATATTTCAAATGGATATTTATTTGGAATTTCATTTATGAAAAAATTTTTCCCAGATTGTTTTTTTGCTTGAGCCGTGTATCTTCCGTCTACAAATAAATACTTTTTTTCTTTTAAAAAAACGGCCAATCCAGCAGAGCCACTAAAATTCGTAACAGATTTTAATCTATCTGGGTAAGAATATTCATTAAAAAATTCATCGTTTTTCGGAACTATATATCCATCCAAATTCTCTTCAGATATTTTTTCACTCAATTTAAATATATTATTATTCATTTTAATTTTTTTTGATACCTTATCCAACCAGGACTTTTTATTTCATCATCGTAATCTATATCTTGATTAAAATTAAAATCATCATCATCATTTTCATTAAATATATTATTTTTTTCTATATTTTTCTCTGGCAATTCTTCAATAAATCTCGAAGCCATACTATCAATCCAATCGCCTTGATAAAATCTACTCATAGAGAATGAAATATTTAGTTTTTTTTTAGCTCTAGTAATTCCAACGTAAGCCAATCTTCTCTCCTCCTCTAAGCCATTTTCTCCTTTTTCTTCAAGAGATTTTTGGTGTGGGAAAAGACCTTCTTCCCATCCAGGTAGAAAGATTGCATCAAATTCTAGTCCTTTAGATGCATGAAGCGTCATTAGATTTACTTTTTGACCTTCCCAATCTTTGTCTAAAGATGTTGCGAGTGAAACATGTTCTAAAAAACTTTCAAGATTATCAAACTCTTTCATAGCGTTTAAAAGTTCTTTAATATTTTCAAGTCTACTATCGCTATCTAAATCTTTCTTATTTTTTAACATATGGCTATAGCCAGATTCATCCAAAATTAATTGTAATAATTTGATATGATCGATACCCTTTAAAAAATCATTTCTCCACTTTGTCAACAAGTTTAGAATTGACTTAAGTCCGATTTTAGTTTTGGGTTTAATTTTATTTAGTTCAATAAGCTTATTAGATGCTCTTTCCAAACTTAAGTTGTTTGCATTAGCATATTCGCTTATTTGTCTAATGGTAGTGTCACCAATTGATCTTTTAGGTGTATTAACAATTCTTTCAAATGATAGATCATCTTTTTCTTGATAAACTACCCTCAGGTAAGCTACACAATCTTTTATTTCAGATCTTTCATAAAATTTTATTCCGCCAATTATCCTATATGGAATACCAATTTTAAGAAATCTTTCCTCGAATTCCCTTGTTTGAAAAATTGCCCTAACTAATATTGAAATCTCATTTAATGAGTAATTTTTTTTTAATTTTTCAATTTGATCACCAATTCCAACAGCTTCATCTTTGCCATTTTTATAGCAACTTAGTTTTACTAACTCACCTTCTTCACTATTTGTGTATAAATTTTTTCCAACTCTATTTGAGTTATTTTCAATTAATTTAGAAGCTACAGTTAAAATATTTTGCGAAGACCTGTAATTATTTTCTAATCTTATTATTTTTACATCCTTATAAATTTTGTCAAACTCAAGAAAATTTTTAATTTCAGCTCCTCTCCAGCTGTATATAGATTGATCGTCATCACCAACACAGCATATATTTTTATGATATTGTGCCAGATAGTTTAGCCATTTACTTTGAATATAGTTTGTATCTTGATATTCATCCACCAGTATGTATTTAAAATTATTTGCATACATTTTTAGAATATCTTCATTTTTTTCAAAAATTTTAACACAATGTAATATTAGATCTCCAAAATCGCATACATTTAAATTAGTTAATTTGATTTGATAGATTTTATAAATATTCAAAAAGTCTTTTTCTAATATATTTTTTTTATTTACAATCACATCATTCGGGTACCATCCTTTGTTTTTCCATTTATCAATTACCGAAAGTATATAATTGGGTGAAATTTTTTTTATGTCGATATTCTCATTTTTTGATATATTTTTAATTAATTTTATCTGATCATCTTGATCTATTATCGAAAAATTATGATTTAAATTGACTGCATTTGCATGACGTCTTAATAGCTTAGCACATATAGAATGAAAGGTTCCTAGCCAAGAGAGGTTTACTGCATTTTTATTTAATAAATTAGAAACTCTCAATTGCATCTCTTTTGATGCCTTGTTTGTAAATGTGACTGCTAAAATTTGATTAGGAAAAGCTTTATTTTGTTTGATAATGTGAGCAATTCTTGATGTAAGAACCTTAGTTTTTCCAGATCCTGCACCTGCAACTACCAGTAATGGGCCATCTAATCTTTCAACGGCCTTTCTTTGGTTTTCGTTTAAATTATCTAAATATTTGTTATTAATCATCAAACTTTAATATGTATTTATAAATCAAATACAAGACTTTATATGAAAATACAAAATTTCAAAATTAGTAATTTTAACACTCTTATTATCTTATTTTTAATATTAGTCTTTACGACATTGTTTTATTTCTCAATACCAAATATTTACGACAAATATGAAATTCAGAAACATTTAACTGAAAAAATTAAAAAAAAATATCCATTTATTATTAGCCTTAGTCCGGAAATTACATATTCAATATTACCAAAACCACATTTTCGAGTTGATAATACTAAATTAAGTTTTCCGGCTAAAGATGGAGTTTTAGAAATAGGCGAAGCTAAACAGGTAGATATATTTGTTTCTAATGCGAATTTTTTCAATATAAAAAAAATAAAAATTAAAGAAATTAAAATAGAAAAAAGTGATTTAAGAATTGATAAGGAAAATATAAAAAAATTTCAAGAACTGTTAGATTTAAAAATTGATAAAACAATAAATTTTTCAGATACTAAAATTTATATTAAAGAAGATAAAAAATTTAAATCTATTATAAATCTAATATTATTAAAAAAAATTAAAATTAATTATGACGAAGAAGGAGATTATAATATTTTAAATGCAGAAGGAAAATTATTTAATAAAAAAAGTGAATTTTCTTGGAAAAATAATTTAAGCAATCAAGACGTAAGTTTAAAATTAAATATTGATAGTCTAAACTTAAATATCGAAAGTAAATCAAAAAAAAAAGGTAATTTAATAAATTCAACTAAGATACAATTAAATAGATCTTACTTGTTACAGGATTCAGTTTACGATAAAAAAAATAAAATCGTAAATATTAACTCCCAAAAATCTAAAGTTAATAATTCGAATTTAAATTATACAGGACAAATTAATTTAGATCCTTTTTATTTTAACTTTGATTCTGAAATTGAAAAATTAAGCTTAAAAAAAATTTATAAAAAAATTATTATAGTAGAGCAGCTCATAAAAAATTTTTTCTTTGGAAACGATAGTTTGAATGGTGATATAAAAATTAAAATTAACAATTTTGAAAATAATAGATTTTTAAAAGATGGCAATTTTAATTTAGAATTTAAAAATAAGAAATTTAATATAGATGGAACAAAAATTATTGTTTCAAAAGATATAGGTTTATTTGAAATTAAAAATAGTAATATTAATTTAAAACAAAACGAGGTCTTGTTTAATTGTCAAGTTGATTTTGAGATTATAAATCAATCTAACTTTTACAAGACATTTTTAATTCCAAAAAATAAAAGAATTGATTTAAGTAACTTAAGCTTTTACGTAAATTACAATGTTACCACAAATGAAATGTTCATTTCTGATCCTAGGATAAATGACTCAGAAAAAACAATTTTATTTACTAAAAGTGCAAATATTAATAAATGGGTTCATCTAAAAAATTATATCAATCAAATTTTTTCTGTTTATGATGGATAAATCATTTTTTTTGGATTAACTATAAAATCATATTCTTTTAAAGAAATTAAACCACTTTTTAAAGCTTCATATTTTAGAGATGTATTATTTTTAAGTGCTTTTTTTGCAATTTTCGCAGCATTGTCATAACCAATTTTTGGACTTAAAGCTGTTACAAGCATAAGCGAATTATCAAGTAGGTATTTTATTCTCTTTTTATTTGCTTTAATTCCTTTAACACAAAATTTAGAAAAATTATTTGAACTATCAGTTAATAGTGTAATGGATTGTAAAATATTATGAATTATAAGAGGCTTGAAAACATTTAGTTCAAAGTGCCCTTGTGATCCAGCTATTGTTATACCATTATGATTACCGATAACTTTAATGCAAACCATGGTTATTGCTTCACATTGTGTTGGATTAACTTTTCCTGGCATAATTGAAGAACCAGGCTCATTTTCAGGAAGTATTAATTCATTATAACCAGCTCTTGGTCCTGATCCCAAAAATCTAATATCATTAGCTATTTTCATAAGTGAAACTGCTGCAGTATTTAATGTTCCAGAAAAATTTACAATTGGATCGTGAGAAGCCAATGCTGCAAATTTATTCTTAGCTGGTTTAAATGGAAGTTTAGTAATTTTTTTAATTTCATTTATAACTTTTTTATCAAAATTTTTTTTTGAATTAATACCAGTTCCAACAGCCGTTCCTCCTTGAGCAAGAAAATATATTTCGTCTAAAGCATCCTTAATCCTTTTGATAGATTTTTCTAGTTGATCTTGATATCCAGAAAATTCCTGTCCTAATGATAATGGTGTTGCATCTTGTAAATGAGTTCTACCAATTTTTATTATTTGATTAAATTGTTTAACTTTTTTTTTAACTTCTATATTCAATTGTTCTAAGCTAGGGATTAATTCTTTCTTTGCTTTTAAAGCTATAGCAATATGCATGGCTGTTGGAAAAACATCATTAGTAGATTGAGATTTGTTTACATGATCATTTGGATGTACTGGTTTTTTACTCCCTTTTTTTCCTTTCATTATCTCAATTGCCCTATTAGAAATAACCTCGTTAACATTCATGTTAGTTTGGGTACCCGATCCAGTTTGCCAAACTTTGAGTGGAAAATTATCAGCCAATTTACCATTTATTATTTCAGTTGAAGCTTTAACTATTGCTTTAGCAATTTTTTTGTCTAAATCTTTATTTTTAAAATTTACAATAGCTGCAGACTTCTTAATAATGGCAATTGATTTTATTAGAATCGGTCTTATCATAATGTCACCAATATCAAAATATTTCTTGGATCTTTCTGTAGATGCTCCCCAATATTTATCAGAAGGAACATTTATTGTGCCAATACTGTCGAATTCTTTTCTTTTTTTCATTCTTTAAATTAAAATTATAATGAACTAGTTTTAGTTATATCAAAAAAAAAAAAATTATACAGGAGGTAAATGACTAATTTTGAAAAAGTAAAGGAATTTATGGAGTCTTTTGGACAAGAGGTTAAAATAAAACCAGGCCTTGGTTCCAAAAAAATTAATCTTTTGAGAATAAGCCTTATCAACGAAGAATTAGAAGAGCTAAAACAAGCAATCGCACAAAACAATATTGAGGAAGTTGCAGATGCTCTAACAGACATATTGTATGTTACATATGGTGCTGGACATGCTTTTGGAATAAATTTAGACAAATGTTTTAGTGAAGTCCAAAGGTCAAATATGAGTAAGCTAGGTGAAGATAATAAACCCATCTATAATAACGAAGGGAAAGTTTTAAAAGGACCAAATTATTTTAAACCAAATTTTAAAAAAATCTTATTTTGAAAAATTAATTAGGCAATGTTTGACTTTTCCATCGTATTTTTTAATAAAAGGAAATTTTGTCATATAAAACTTTTGATGCCAACTGCAATAATCATAAATTATTTTATTGCCATTGTTCCAAGGGTAATTATCAAAAATTAGCTCCTCTCCACCATATAATTTTTTATATTCTCTATTACAAGTATATAAATATGAATTATTTGATTTAACTATTTCAAAATATTTTTTAATTTCATTGTTTGTCATTTCTTGAAACGAAGCTATATTAATAAATAGATCAATATTATTTTTAAATAAAACATCTTTATAATTCGATGGTATAAAAACAATTTTATAATTTTCATCAATATTTTTATTTCTCGAATTAATTACATGAATTTGATTTTCAAGAACCAAGTTTGTTTTTTTAAGAATCAAATAATCATTTATCAATGTTTCAGATAGGTTAACCGTATATACCTTTACATCTTTAAAAGTAATCAAACTTCCAATTAAACCATTTAACTTTCCATCTCCTATAATACATATTTTTAAAGGATTAATTTTTTTTTTTAATAATTCAAAAGTATAAATGTGTCTAATTGTATCTACATCAACTTGTCTGTTTATTGTGTCAAAAATATTTTTGTATTTATGAAATGTATTTGTAGAAAAAATTTTTTTTTCAAAGATTAATCTAGACATAATAAAATGAAAAATAGATTTTAAATACGTTTTTTTTGTAAAGCTACCAAATCCCAGTGAAGAATATGGATCATCATAATTAGAATCTTTGTCAAGATGTGCTCTCCAGTGTGAGGATTTATTTTTGTTACTAGAACTAATATTTTCTCTCAAAACTTCAATAATACGATTTTTATTATTCATAACTAAGATATATATTATCTAATAAATATATAATTAAATGTATTTTTGAATTTTTCTGCAACATTAATATTATTTTTTTTATGTAATATTTTAAATTCATTATCCTTCATTATTTTCAATACTTGGTTAAATTGCTCTTTAAAATTTTCGTTGATCTCTATAGATAAGCTTTTAATTTTTTTATTTTTTAAATACTTATTAGCACCATCTAAAATTAAGTGTTCTATGCCATCTACATCAATTTTAATATAATCTGGAACTTCTAAAATTTTTTTTTCTAACAAATAATTGATATTAGTTGCCATTAATTCGTATTCTATTTCAGCTTTAAATTCTTTTCCTTCAAAATCAAAATTTTCACCTACAGTATTTAAAGCAGATCCATCAGATAGGTCACCTTCTTTCATTTTTAAAAACTCATTTTCTTTATTGGATAATGGTAAAGAGAAAATTTTAATTTTATTTTGAAAATTATTTATATAAACATTTCTACTTAATATTTTTAAATTTGATGCTGAGGGTTCAAAGGAAATTGTAATTGAATTTGGATTTTTAATAGCATTATAGATTGAATATAAACCGATATTCGAACCAATATCCCAGAAAATAAAATTATTTTTCTTTTCAAAGCTGTCAATCCATTCAAGAGTTTCAGGTTCCTTTGTAAAAAACGTATTAACTCTCCATCTAGTAATATAATTAGGAGTAAAAAAACTTATACTTTGATTCAATATATTAATTTGCGTCTTATAATTGTCTTGTAAAAAATCGTAGAAATAAATTAAGAAACTTCTTTTAGTAATTGAATAAAATATTGAGTCTAAAAGTTTTAAAAAAGTAAATATTAATTTTGAGAATATTTTAGTTAATTTTTAAATATTAATTTTGAGAAATCTATAAAGGTAAGGATTTACTTTCCATCTTAAATTTCCAAAAAAATAGTTTTTTTTCTCTATACTATAAACACTTTTAACATCATATGTCATTAAATTATAAACTAAAGCAATTCTGTCAGAATATCCATCACCTTCATATGAATGCCAAGTTTCTTTTTCAACACGTGAAAAAAATACAGCTCTATTTTGTTTCCATTCAACTATTTTTTTTGAATCTCCGTTCTTATTTGAGTAAAAAATAGTTCCAGTATTATCTTTTGGGTAAAGATATATTACACCACTTAAAAGTTTATTTGGAGTATCGTCGTGAATAGGAAACTTATAATTTTTTCCTGTTTTAATTATAGTAAAATCAGAATAATCATATAGTTTCGATTTTTCATAATTTAAATCCTCTAAAATTTTTATTGTTTTTGAATGATAATTTTTATGAAGATTTAAAATTAAAGATTTATCTAAACAACTTGTTTTAATTTTATTATTTTTATCTATTTCATTATGATAAACACTTATTTTATCACCTGGTATACTATCAAGATTGATAGAGTTTAGCTCCTCAAAGTCTTGCGTATTAAGAAAATTATCAATAATCCTAATTTTATCTTTCATTTATTTAATTTTTTTTATTTAAAATTTTTAATTCTTTCAAAACTTCTTTTGCATGGTCTTTAACCCTGACGTTGCTCCATATTTTATGAATTTTTCTTTTAGAATTTATTAAAAAAGTTGTTCTGATAATACCCATATATTTTTTTCCTAAAAAACTTTTTTTACCCCAAACTCCATATTTTTTAATAACGTTTAATTTTTCATCTGAGAGTAATTCAAATTTCAGCTTATATTTTTTTTTAAATTGATTATGGCTCTCTATGCTGTCTTTAGACACCCCAATTACTACCGTATTATTTTTTTTAATTAAACTATTTAATTTATTAAAGTCTTTCGACTCTAAAGTGCAACCTGGAGTATCGTCTTTAGGATAAAAATATAAAATTATATTTTTTTTTATATCAGACTTACTCAAATCAAAAATTGAATTATTAGTTGATGGTAATTTAAAATTAGGAGCTTTTTTATTTATTTTGAGTTTCATAGTTTAAATTATATTTAATACAATCTTATCATTATATCCAACCTCTTTACACCACAACTCATAACTTTCACACATTCTCCAAATTAGACCTAAGGCATTCTGTGAATTAGATAAAGGAAAGGAGCTTTTTGCGTAATAAGTTGTGTAATTAAAAGTTAGATTTTCCATAATGTTTTTTTTTTGAATTTCCAAAAGCTTAATATTTTCATCTGTTAGAAGTTCTTTTTCTTTTAATTTAGAAACCAAATTATTGTGAAATTCTCCATTTCCTAAATTATTACAATGATTTGATCCAAAATAGATTTCCATAGCTTCAATATTTGAAATTTTACTTTCCTTTTTTTTAATTTTTAAAATTTCAGTATATATTGCTTCAGCAGCATAAAGCATTACAGGTTTAGTTTCATTTTTTTTCATATTTAATAATAAAAATTTTTCAATTAGGAGGAGTTCTGTTGCCAGGTGTCTATTTTCTTTTTCCTTTATAAATATTTTTTCCAAACCTATTATTTTTTTTGTCCCCATCTGTACAATAAAGCACC
>MDSV01126410.1_pt1 | contig 31479 bp, 28 predicted proteins | sample 810851 | NCBI WGS metagenome assembly MDSV01 (sample SAMN05326640, study PRJNA326480) | marine metagenome | isolation source: seawater | place: Atlantic Ocean: North East | collected 2012 | reverse complement strand
TTCTGTATAAAGTCTTGGATAATAGTAACTCTTATCATTTTCTTGCTTGAATGCATTTATAGGCTCTTTATTTGATAATAACCTTATAAATTTAGATAAAATCTTTTGACAATTTAACGATTCAGCTTTCAGGTAATCTTTAGGATAGGGAAATTTCTTATCCAGAGTTGTTTTTTCTTGAAGAACAATATCGCCAGTATCTATGCCTTCATCTAAATGATGCAATGTATTTCCAACTTCGTTTATATTGTTAAGTATTCTCCAAGAGTTTAAGGCCCCTCCTCTTTCATCAGGTAGATATGAGTCATGTAAATTGAAGATTGGGCTATCAAAATAATCTATAATTTCTTTCTTTATGATATTTCTGCAATTAATTGAGATGCCTATATTTACTTTGTATTCATCAAATAAAGATATAGCTTCAGCACAATTGATAGTCTTCATTTTGTACAAATCACAAAGGCCTTCTTTAGCTAATTCTTCAATCTTACTATCTAGTCCATAAGGGCTAAGCAACCTTTTATCCCTATGGTATTCCTCATCAAGAGAAATTATTACAAGTGGTTTTTCAAAACCATATTCAGAAAGAAGCTTTACGAAATAATCCGTGTGAATTATTTTGCCAAAGATAACAAATCTATAATCCATTAAATAATTACTCCGTTAATTTTTTCATTTATTAAGAAATCATCTGCTTTATTCCAGATCATTGAAGGGAGATCCTTTAAATTAGATGATTCATGCTGAGAAATTCTCTCTAATACCTCAAGAAATTCTGGAATTAGAAGTTTTGTAGAACTTTTTCTGTGATCTGTATTTATTTTTTCGACTTTTTTTGATCCAAGTTAAATCTAAATTCTTGTCATTATATAAACCTTTTTTTTGAAATTATATCTATGTTTTCAAATAAGATTCATCTTTTATCATCATATATACCGGTGATCCGACTCTCTTATTGGGGTAAAACGACGTATCAAAATAATAAATAAAGCTTGCCACAAGAATCATGCATGGTCCGGGTGGCGCAAATAGAATGAAATAGATAAAAAATAACTGTAGAAACCGAAGTCCTGTAAACCTTGTATACCTATGAGACAAGAGCGAATAAAAATAATTCATAAAAATAATAAAACCTACGAATCCATGAGCGCCAAGTAATTTAGTATAGAAGTTATGATCAATAGTGCGAAATTGATACCACTGATATTGAGATAGATTATCTAACCCAGTACCAAAAAAAGGATTATTAACAAAGAAGGACAAAGAGCTTGTCATATTCAGTATTCTCGTATCTTCAAAATAGTTTCTAGTCAATAATCGAGTTACAACATTGATCTCTATATTACTGGACAGAATTATAATCGGTATGATTGATGCTACTGCAACAAAATATACTGCCTTTTTCCCAAACGATTTATATAAATCCCAAATCATGAAACTAGTAAGAAATAAGAAAGATGAAACACTCGCATTAACTAAAATAATTAGAAAAATGAAAAGATTGAGAAAATAAATACCGCTCTTTTCACGCAGGTTTATTGGTACCATATTCTTAAGAATATTGATGATTAGAGTTAAACCGACCAACATTGACGAAACAGTATTAGAGTTGATAGCCATTCCGGCTTCTTCAGCATTTCCTCTATTTGCACCCATTCCATAATTCAAGATCTGAGCACTTGATGAAACAAACATATAGTAGAAAATGGCTATTAAAAAAGTATAGCTTATAAGGAAGTAAAGCAGCTTCCTCTTATCAAGTTTCGGAAGAATGTTTATGGCTGCTATGTAATGAAGAAACCAGAAATATGCTGCCTTAAAGTAGTCCTGATCTTGATCAAGATATATTGTAATCACTCCAAAATAGAATATTGTGATAAGGAATGGTACATAACTCTTCAGTCTTATTGTTTGATTTAAATAAAGGCAAATTATGACTAAAGATAGAATGATAAATTCTTCAACTACTCTAAGGCTATAAACAATTGAATTATCTATGATAGGGGCCAATACCCTGACTGTCGCTGTTGAATAAAAAATTAGCACCAGAAGCAATGAAAAATATATTATTTGTGAGTCTCTGGTAAATATTTTCGTTGTACTGACCACTTTTTTTTCAACTATCTTTATCTATTATGGAATAAACCTCATCTAAACTGACACTCTCAAAGACTGGACTCTTGAATTCATCTTCAATTACATTAATCAGTTTAACATTGTGACTCTCACAGAATTTTTTCATCTGTCTGTGGTTATCATGTAGCTTATCGACGATATTCTGATGATATGGATTAATGCTTTCCTCACCATCATAGAAATGCCCCACCACTAATGGTGATTTAGAATAGTCTGCACCAACTAAATATACCTCACTGAAGCCCATTTCAACACAGGCTCCAATTGCAAAGGTGAAGGATCCCTTAAGGGATTCGTCAACACCACAGTATGGAGAAATGGTACTATCTTCGACAAATTCATTACTCAGTGTGTAAAAAATAGAATTCTCATCAAAATAATCAGATTGATCAATCCAGCTCTTAATTGACCCATGAAGAAATAACTTACAATGTTTGTCTATTTTGTTAGAGATGATTTTCAGATGAAAATCAAATAGTCTTGCAATCCTTGGATCACATGGAGCTGGTATAGCATAATAGTTTGCCTTTAAATTACGAAAATCATTGTGATATGCAATTAAATTAACTCCAAAAACATTTTCATCAGAAAATTTTTCTAGTTCTATGTTGTTGATACTGGTGCCAGTTAAAAATACAAATACTCTTTGGTTCTCATGAGTTGATGATAGTGTATTATTTTTTCTGAGTAACTTTCTATTATGAGCATTTCTAAAAGAAAGAATGCTCCCTGATACAAAAATTGATACCTCTTCAAAAGCTCTTTTTATGTATCTAAGCTTCACTACTTTAAGAATTTTAAGATATCTACCTCTAGGATATCTTCTACTAGCTCTCTAATAGCGCCACTACCTCCATTCCTTTTTAAAACATGGCGTGAGATATCCTTTATCTTGTGATGAGAATTTGAGGGGCAAGCTGAATAACCACAGATTTGCATAGCTTCATAATCATTAAGATCATTACCCAAATACAAAACCTGGTCTAGGTTAATTTCCTCTTTTGTTGATAAATCAATCAAAGTTTGCTTTTTATTATTCACTCCGTGAATGACAGGAATCTTTAATTTTTTTGCTCTTTGCTTAACCACCTTATTTGTTTCAGTTGAGATGATAAATAATCTTGCTCCAAGATTTCTAAGAACATCTATTGCTAATCCATCTCCTCTAAAACACTTAACAGACTCTTTGCCTTCTTCACTAATATACACATGGTCATCTGTCATTACGCCGTCAAAATCAAAAACTATGGCATCGAGATCTTGTAATTTTATATTTTTATCCGTCATTTTAGCTTTGATAATGTTGATGTAAGAATTCAGCAATCATGAAATCTAAATTTGTATCAATATCTGTCCTAGATACTTCATCCATGTCTAAGAAACCAATATTTTCTCCATAAATATTCTCATGTTCCATTATCACGCTTGATCTAAGTACATCAACAGCTCCGTTAGCTTGAACAACTTCAGGCAAAGATTGCCTAAGTGAATACTGATATTCAGAGTTAATGAACGAAATCAGACGATTACCATCCTTCTTTTTCATCCAGTAAGGTGAGTAACTGACCTCTGAGATACCCCTTATACAATCAAAATCTGATGACAGTAACTCATTTATACCTTTATCTATTTCCTCTGAAGTCCTAAATACACATGTGGGCCTTAATAAAACAATAGTCTCATAACTTTCTCCATGGTCATTAAACCAGTCAATTGCGTGTCTAAGATATTCTTGATCAGTTGATTTATCTCCTGCAATTTCCTCTGGTCTCATATACGGTACCTCAGCTCCATAACTCCTTGAAATTGATGCAATCTCTTCATCATCAGTGGTAATAATTACTCTATCAGTTAATTTTGAAGCTAATGCCACATTGATAGAATGCGCTATGAGTGGCAGACCATTAAATGGCTTGATATTTTTTCCTGGAAGTCCTTTTGACTGGCCCCTTGCTGGGATAACTGCTAATACACTCATTAGACCATTTTCTTAGCATATAAAGTCATTAAGTTTCCGTAAAATGGCGGTGAAATCTTTGAGTTATCAATGAGCCTAATTAAATTGCCAAATGTAAAATAATCGGTCTTAAAGAATGGGTACTTATCATCAAAAGTTTCAAGCCTGTATTTACTCAAAATATTCGATAATGTCTTCTTATTCCACATTATGATATGTGGCGAACCTAGCAACCTATAATTTCCCTTAAATCTCCTCGCAACAAAGCTTGAAACATTTGGGCATCCAATAATGAGGGTGCCATTTGGTTTAAGCATTCTGCTAAAGTTCTTGATAACACTATGAGGGTCTTCTACATGCTCAATTACATGATGACAATAGATGACATCAAAAAAGTTTTCCGGATATGAAAGGTCTTCAAGAACCTCCGTCTTTACATCCACCTCAGGAGAATTCTGCTTTATATAATCCACGCAAAATTCTGATAATTCTGTTGCATACTTTTCCCAATCATTGGTAATTGCTGACAGAAAAAATCCAAAGCCAGCACCTGCATCTAATATCCTTCCTGGGCTAAGGTTATTTACGTGTTCAATATCTAGTGCATACTTATTCTTGATACTTAGGTCCCTTTCTTCAACCAAGATCCTCTTATTTCCATCAGGGTCTATACTTTCACCCCAATAATTTTCTTCATATTGTGTTTTAACTCTAGGATTTTGAAAATAGAGACCACAATCCAAACATTCAACATAGTGGTTACCCTCAAAATCGTCGAATCTATCCTGCTGATTGCTTGAGACGCACACAGGACATTTGTCTATAGCCAAAGTTTGCATTTGCTTTCTCCCAGATTCTTATATGTTTCCATATTTATTATTTTGGAGCATTGTATATCCCTTTATCAATTCCTGTATACCAGTATCTAATGAATATTCAGGTAAAAACCCTGTTGCTTCAACTTTCTCATTGGAAACAATATAGTTCCTCTGATCAGGATCTTTGGAAAAACTCTCCTCTTTAAAAACAAAAGTTGGTATGTGGTCTTTGATTGCCTCACATAATTCTACTTTTGATAGGTTGGCATCTGATAAACCAAGATTATAGATCTCTCCTTTCATTTTTTCATGATTATCGAGTCCGTGTAAAAATGCTCTGGTCACATCTCTTACATGTATATAGTTTCTTTTGAAATGGCCTTCAAATAAAACAATCGCATTATCCTTATAAGCCCTATATGTAAAATCATTGACCAAAAGATCGATTCTCATTCTAGGAGACATACCAAAAACTGTTGCTAACCTGAAGCTTATAGAGTTTTTAAACTCCATGAGCCTATTCTCTACTTCCACTTTGTGCTCAGCATATTGAGATATAGGCCTCAAAGGTGACTCCTCAGTACATAAGTTATCCTCACCGCCTGTGCCATAAGCACTGTTAGTAGTTGGCATAATCACAATTTGATCTTCACTAATGTTGTCTAACATAAGATGCATGGCATCTAAATTTACAGTTTTTGAGCCAACCGGGTCTTGTTTTGTTATTGGCGCTCCTACAAGTGCAGCAAGTGGTATTACAATATCAGACTCAGTAATCAGTGGAAGAATCTCATCCTTATTTCTGATGTCACCTTTTATTATTCTAAAATTTGACTTATGGCATGAATCAGCCAGACTGTTTTGTTTATATATAAAGTTATCAAAGACAGTAACATTGTAATCTCTAGCCAGTAATTCTGGAACGAGAATAGATCCAATATATCCAGCTCCACCAGTCACTAAAATATTTTTCATAGCTTTCTCTTTTGTATAAAATTATTTAAATTGATTCATCTAATATTTCATCTTTAGAAATATCTCTAGATGCTCTTTTTCCAATTATTTCATAAAGAGAATCTGATGATAAACCATAACCGCCAGTTCTCTTTGCAGTAATATTTTTTTTCGTTAAAGCTTCACCTTTCTTTATTGTTGATGATGCTACTAAAAATTTTCTTAGTTTGTTTCTATTATCCTTCTCACATGGCATCACTCTCTTATTACCATCTCCCAATGATGACTCGACATCCCTGATCTTTGAAATCAAATCTTTCAACTCATCGGGCTCAATTGAGGCTCGGTGATCAGGGCCAGGCAACGATTTGTCGAGAGTGAAATGCTTTTCATATATTTTTGCTCCCATTGCAATTGCTGCAATCGCAACACTTGGATTTGAAACATGATCAGAGTATCCAGTTATAACTTTGCACTGTCCAGCTATTGTCCTCATTGCCATTAAATTTGCTTCTGCAATAGGTGCAGGGTAATTTCCTGTACATTGCAAAACTGCAATTTGATCACAACCATACTTTCTAATTAAATTAACGCTATTTTGAATTTCCTCAATTGTAGACATTGCGGTTGATAGTATCAGTGGTTTTCCAGTCTTTGCCATATGCTCCAATAATAAAAAATTATTGGTATCTGATGAGGCAATTTTTATAAATGATACATCTAAATCATTCAGTAAATTAACACTAGGAATATCATATGGTGTAGAGGCAAACTCAATTTTTCTTTGCTCTGCATAATCTATTAGAGTTTTATGGTCCTTTAGGCTTAATTCTTGTGATTTAAGTAAATCAAACCAACTTAAATCATTATCACTTCCAGTTGTTTCAACATGATACTTTGCTTTTGGGGCATGCCTGAGTATTAATTCCTCTGATACAAAGGTCTGGAACTTTACAGCATCAGCTCCTGATTCTGCAGCGATATCAATCAATTCTTTGGCTATTCCAATATCGCCATTATGATTTACACCTGCTTCAGCAATAATATATACAGGATGACTATCGCCAATCAATCTTGTGCCTAGCGAGATTTCTTTCTTAGATGTTATAACTTTGCCCTCCTGATTAAATCCAAACTATTTTTAATTTCTTGAATTGATGCATCCCTAAACTCGAGAATTAAGGGCACATCTGGTAAGTGATTGAGATAATCAAAAACATAAGATCCAGACACTATGGGTTTATGCTCATCAGCAAAGCCATCATTATCACTTAGCTCAACAGCAACAATTGAATCTTCATATCTTTCCAAAAATGAGAATAAATTATAACCATGAATTGAAGCGGCAAATGAAGTATGTGCTATATTTAGGTTTAATTTAACACTATTAGGAAATTGCTTTAGCAATTCATCATATTCATCGATTGTCTCCATTAGAGCAATGCCTGGCTTAGTTCTTGAACCTTCCGTCTCAATAGCTAGCTTTATATCTATTTTCTGCCTGAACTCAACTAGCTCTTCCAGTGACTGAAGCATGTTAGAAAACGCCTTCTTTCTTGAAATTTCATTCTTAGAGAACTGCATGTCATAGTTAGCACTATTCTTTTCACTTGATTGTTTCGGGTTTGCTAAGAACCCTGGATGGACTGTATAAATCTCTGCTCCAATCATGCCTGCAAATTTCATGCAATCTTTAGCAAAATCTACGGATTGCTGCCTATGCTGCTCATCACCAGAAGCCAAATTAACAAAGAAATCAGATTCTTTTGAGGGTGGGAAAAAATTGTGTGTAAGTAGCCTCTTATTCCAATAAGATTTTATAATTTCTTCAAAATTTTTCTCAAATCTATGAGTAGAACCAAGCTCTATTCCATCGATATCTAAATCATTTATTTGGCTCAATACTTCTTCTAAGCCTACTGACCTATCCTCAGAAAAAGTTGTTGATAGAAAAATCTGCATTGATTAATTTATATTAGCGGGAACGCCCACATATGTTCCTTGAATGTTTATATCTTTATTGACTACTGCGCCAGCACCAATGATTACATCATCTACAATAGATATATTTTCTAAAATCGATGCGCCAATACCAACATATACTCTCTTTCCTAACTTGCATCTACCGCCTATGCTTGCTCCAGGTCCAATATTAGTGAATGAATCAATTTTAGTTTCATGGCCTATCGTGGCATTCGAGTTAATCAGTACTCCCATTCCTAAATCAACATCTGCATGAATTGTTGAGTGAGGATAAATTATTGATCCTTTTGATATGCTGGATTTATTAGAAATATATGACTGAGAGTGAAAATATTTTCCTAATTTTATACTCATTTGCAGTAGTTTATTGGTTAAATTTTCTCTTGTACTTGGATCACCAATGGCAATGAGGAACTCACGATCCTTAGAATAACTAGTTAAAACGTCATCATTACCAAGTCGTCTATCCTCTATTTTATTTGCATTCTTAGACCCAATAAAACCCTCTATTTTAATCCCATCACCTGACATTAGTCCGTCTAGCTCAATAGCAAAGCCCCCTGTTCCTAAAATTACAAATAAGGATGAATCACTCACTGCGCAACCTTCCATGACTGGAGTCCCATATGATCAAACATTATGTTTTCTGTTTCAAACGAACTTCTATTAAGCGACTCAATTACAGAGTATTTTGACTTTGGTGGAACAAAAAATAGAAGATAACCCCCACCACCGGTACCAAGAAGTCTTCCAGCAGATGCACCTGCTTTTTTTGCAATATTGTAAGCGGAGTCTATTTCAGAATTAGTAACCATTGGATTATTTTCTTTTTTGATTTGCCAAGTCTCATCTATTAATGTACTAAATTTATCTAAATTTGCTTTTAGCAGACTTTGCCTCATTTCTTCAGCAATAAATTTTAATTTGACTCCATAATCTTCATTAGTTTTTGATTTTTTCTCATTAGAGCTCTGAATGCTTGAACCCAAGTGACTTTTCCCAGTACTACATATAATTAGAGATTCCTCAAGTTCATTGAGTAACTCATTATCCAACCTAAGCGGAGTAACTAAGTTATTTTCTTTCCTAAACTCAATAATATTAAACCCTCCAAAAACAGTGCTGTACTGATCCTGCCAACCTCCTGCAATACCTAAATCAATTCTTTCAGCAGCAAATGCATTTTCTGCGACTGAATATCTATCAAGCTTTTTGTCATCAAATTCGTTAAAAGCGCCGATGATAGAAGCTAAAATTGATGCAGACCCACCAAGCCCACTACTGGGAGGGAAATCACAGTAAACCTCAAGATCAAAACCAAAATTTGGTCTCATTAACTTTATGCCGGACTTGATCAGATCCAAATTTCCATCATATTTAATTGAACTTAGTGAATCTAGTTCCAGTTTTTCCTTAAAGTCGTGTGAATGTATATGGATTTTACTGTCATCTCTTTTGGAGAGAAGGACATGACTATACTTTGCGATAGTAAAAGTCAGTCCAACTCCACCCTTATTCATAAAATAATTTGTAAAATCAGTGCCTCCACCAGCGAGGCTTATTCGGGCAGGCGCTTTCGATCTAACGATATATTTATCTTCATCAGGTGTCCAATCACTATCAATAATTCCTATCAATTCCTCATTCGAATTTAAGATTGGAATAACCTTTATTTTAGAATCAAATAATTTCAAGACATCTTCTCTTTCTGCCTTGTTATAGATCCTAATAAAATTCTTGGTCATGCAACTCGTAATCTTCTGCTCAAGACTTGAATCCTTTATAAGCTTCTTTCTAATATCTCCATCAGAAACAGTTCCCAATACCTGCTTATCTTTATTAACGATCATTACTAGACCAATGCCTGATTTCTTTAAATTGATCATTCCATCTCTTATGGTGGAATTATCTTTGACAGTGTATGTTTCAAATTTCGTCATTATTAATGATCCTTACTTGGTCAATCATGTCAAACGCATCCTTGGTTCCAAAATCATAAAAGCTATTCTGTTCATTTATTAGGCTAACAAAAAGTTTCCTTTTCTTTATTAAGTGGGGAAAGAAGTCTATTTCCATCGAAAAAACTTCTTTCTCATAACTAATAATATCTTTTGTTTCGATTAAATATGCACCCAAATTCACTAATCCTGGTTTTTTCTCGCCTGTGGCCTGCTTAAACTCAATAACACTATCACCATCTGTTATTATTTCACCAAATCTAGAAACATCTTTTTCAAAAGATGCAAACACAGTATTCCCTGATTGCGATGACGAGGACTTGCTTAGAGCCTGCTCCAGTGAGAAGTTGAAGAAAGTATCTCCATTAAGTATCAGAAATAGGCCCTCTAGACCTGACTGTTTTGCTACATTCTTTACTGCCCCTCCTGTTCCAAGTGGCTTTTCTTCTCTTATTGAAGAAATATTAGTAGGTGATTTATCGTAACCACTAATAAAATCTTCAATCTGTTCAGATAAGTAATGGGTTGCAATTAGGATATTTCTAATCTTTTGCTTCTTAAGCCACTCAATCTGGTAATAGAGAAAAGGTTTACCATGAATCTCTGTTAGTGCTTTTGGCCTATCATCAACTCTATCTCTCAACCTAGTTCCAAAACCTCCTGCAAGGATTATGGACTTATCAATAAGATTATTTTTAGTACTGACCTTCAAGCCAACTTAGAAGTGTGTCAACAATCTGCTTTTGTTGATCAGTAGTTATATTTAAAGATGAAGGTAAATGTAATGATGACAGTGAAACATTACAAGCTTCTGGAAATAGTTGGTTCTTATTTTCAAGCTCAAAGGGAGACGCCACATGGACCGGGAAAACCATTTGTCTCGTTTCTATTCCGTTTTGCAGCATGTGTTTGATTAGAGGATCTCTATATTTTTCCTCAACAGAAATTGTTGCTAACCAATGAACGCTCTCAGACCAGTCTTTGTTGGGCCTATATTTAGCATATTCTGAGTCATTAAATAATTGTTTATATCTTTGCTCCTGCTTATCTCTCATTGAAAGTGTTTCGTCTAATCTTTCTAATTGACCAAGACCTATAGCAGCCTGCATATTTGTCATTCTGTAATTAAACCCCTTTACAACATGAACATACTTTTTATCTGGCGACATTCCATGATCTCTTAAGATCCTAAGTGCTCTGTCTAATCTTGCATCATTAGTAAGCACCATGCCACCCTCTCCAGTAGTCATTATTTTATTTGCAAAAAAACTGTAGCAAGACAAATCACCAAAGGTACCTACCAATTTTCCTTTATATTTTGCTCCAGGAGCTTCTGCAACATCTTCAATGACCCTCAAATTATATGCTTTTGCTATTTCCATTATTGGATCCATATTAGCCGCATGCCCAAACTGATGCACAACGATGATGGCCTTAGTGTTTTTTGTTATCTTTTCTTCAATTTTTTCTGGATCAACTCCCCAACTGTCTCTCTCTATATCCACTAAAACTGCTTTAGCGCCTACAAGCTTGATCATATTTGCAGGAGATATAAATGTAAGATCTGGGCATATCACCTCATCACCGGGACCAATATCAAGCACCTCCAATGCTAAGTGGAGAGCGGTCGTGCAATTTGAGCATGCAACACCAAAATTCATTGCATTCCACTTTGCAAACTTTTGCTCAAAAAGAGGAATAAATTTGCCCTGTGAGGATATCCAGCCAGTGTCTATAGCTTCTATTAAATTATCTCTTTCTACTGTTCCGAGAGTTGGCTCAAAAATTGGAATCATAAATCACCGAGTTATTTTTTTATTAAGATAAAGAAACATTGTGAGATGTGTCTGCCATCTTTCTGAAAGTCTCATTATTTTCATATAATTCTGAATATGTTCCACTATTAAGAACTTTTCCATCCCCCAGAAAGTGAATAACATCGCACTTCTTCACTGTGGTTAACCTATGAGCAATCATAATTATTGTTTTCTCATGCGAAAGATGCTCTATTGCCTCAAGAATTATATTCTCTGTTATCCCGTCAAGCGAGCTTGTCGCTTCATCGAAAATTAGTACCTCTGGTTCGTGGTAGAGAGCTCTTGCAATACCTATTCTCTGTCGCTGCCCTCCGCTCAGTCTGACCCCTCTTTCTCCCACAAATGTTTCATATTTATTTGGTAGAGTTTGTATAAATTCATCAAGGTTTGCTAATTTAGCAGCTCTAATAATCTTCTCATAATCAAGCTCACTTGATGGCACACCGAATCCAATATTATTTGCTATCGTGTCATCAGTAAGATAGATAGTTTGAGGCACGTATCCAATTATTTTTTGCCATTTATGAAGATTATCATCAGATAATTTTAGATGATCTATCAAAATTGATCCAGAGCTTGGACTGATAAGACCCAAGATAAGGTCAACCATAGTAGTTTTCCCAGCTCCTGTGGAGCCAACAATGCCTATCGTAGTGTTTCTTTCAATTGAAAGATTAATGCCTGTGAGCACATCATTTTCTACATTTGGGTAACTAAAACGAATGTCCTTAAGCTCGATCTTGTTCTCAAATTTGATTCCATTTTGACATGAGATATCTAAAAATTTTGTTTTGCTTTCTAGCTTTAAATCTTCAATTAAAATTCTAAGGGCAGGAAAATTGTATTGAATATTTACAAACCCATAATAAATTTGTTGCAAAGCGGGCATCAATCTATATCCAGCAAATGCATATAGTGCCATCATTGAGATAACTTCACTGCCTCTTAAATTATTGGCAATCAAATAAATCACAATGCCCACAATTCCACCAAATGCAATTGTTTCAAGTGCATATCTTGGTATTTGAGATATAACAGAGCTTTGTGCAGAATAGTTAGCATGCTTCTCTGATGGGTCCATAAACCTTTCTATGTAATCTTTTTCTGAATTTCTTAGTTTTAAATCTTTAATGCCCCAAATTGACTCATTTGCAATTTTATATCTAGCTCTAACTACTTCTGTAGAAGATACTCCAATTGACGAGATTTTTGGTCGTATGGAAAGCCAGACTATGAAATAAGCACCACCCAATATCAGTACCGAGCTAATTGCAAGAACTGGGTCTACGATAAATAAAAGCGTCAATATAAATATGGCAATGACTGATCTGGCTATCAATTGCATAGCTGGAAGAATGATACCTCCCATGGTTCTATTTACCTCAGAAAGCATATTCTTTGTTAAATCTGATGAATGACGATTTAAGAAAAATACATATGGTTGCGATAGGTACTTTTTTAGTAACCTAGAAGAGATTCTATGTTCATGCATGTGAACAAAATATGTCATTTTCCATGTCATAAAGGCAGAATATGAGTTAGACACTGTCATAAAAATTAAAACGATAAATCCTGAGAATAATAAGAAAGTGTCCTCATTTTGAAAATCTAGATAATTGTATATAAAGCTTAGATATTCATTTTTTTGTATAGTTTCAGGATCAGTAACTACTGACATGAAAGGAACAATGGATATAACCCCAATAGTTTCTAAAAAACCCATAATTAATGTGGCTAGAAGCAGTTTGGCAACATTTTTCTTTTCTTGAGCATTGAAAATTAACAATATGGTCTTGATATATTTCATAGAAAATCGCTTTTGAAAATTACCAAGCTGTGCGACCACCATCTACGACGAGAATCGAACCAGTCATATAAGATGACGCATCTGAAATTAAGTATGCTACTGATGACTTATACTCATTGGCATCAGCCATTCTTCCAAGAGGAATTAGCTTAGAAAGTTTATCCACAAATTCTGGACTCTGACCATCATAGACACCACCCGGTACCAGGGCATTCACCCTAACGCCCTTATCATTCCAATATGTTGCTAGATACTTTGTTAGGCCTATCAAGCCAGATTTTACAACAGAATATGTTACCGGCTTAACAGGTTGATTCTCATCTGTTAAACCTTCTTTTTTATAAATTCTTTGGTCTGGACCGATTAATGCTAAATCAGAGGCAATGTTTAAAATGACCCCTTTTTTCTGAATCGCCATTTGATATCCGAAGGTCCTCGAGCACAAAAAAGCTCCTGTCAATCCAACAGATAGATCTTTGTTCCAATCTTCAATTGGCATATTCTCAATTCTAGAGTTATCAGTGATATCAATAGTATTTATATTCATTGTAGGGTTGCTAGCAGCATTATTGATGAGAACATCAACTTTATTATGCTTTGATAATATATCTTGCAAGACCTTGTAGACTTGATCACTTTCGGTGATATCAACTCTATATCCCTCTGCAGAGCCTCCTATTTCTCCTAATGCTGCATCAATTGCATCTTGATTAATATCCAAAATGATTGGAATACCACCAAGATCCATGACAACTTCAGCATGCTTCTTCCCTAATAACCCTGCACCACCTGTAATAATACAGATCTGATTTTTGATGCTAAACTGTTCAGATAGAGATTTCATAATCTGTATTGTTCTAAATAATCATTTAGAACTTCATTGGTGATTCTTGAGAAGATACTCATGAGTAGAATTCTTTGAGCTATTTAAATAAAACTCAACACGCTTAAAGTCTTCCTCGACATCAATCTCACCTGTATCGGGAGCTTCAAAACCTAACATTCTTGATCCATAACATGAGCCATACTCAGTAATTGTGGATGATTTTACAATATCAACATACCCATTCCCGAAATACGCAGGTGCAAACTCTTGGCGTGGTAAGGTGAAATATTCAGGCCTTGGATCTAATGGGCAAAGTCCATGCAAATAACCCTCCTGCATCCCAAACATCTTGCCTGGGTTTTCAGGAAATTCATGAATTGAAACTAGACTAGTCGATTCTGTATGTGTTTTCATATGATCTATTGCTTTTTCGATAATCTCAGGTTCACGGAGTGGTGTTGTGGGTCTGAGCTGAACCCAGTAATCTGGAATATAACCTTCATTCTTATCAAACCAATCAATAGCATGCTTAAAAAACTCAATATCAGGTGAACTATCTGTTGCAAACTCTGAAGGCCTGAGAAAAGGGAGATCAGCGCCATAATCTCTAGCAACATCGGCAATTTCTTCACTGTCTGTGGATACAATACAGCGATCCATATTCTTTGTGAGTTTTCCAATGATTATGGAATAAGCAATCATTGGAAACCCGCCTATTTCTCTAATATTTTTCTTTGGAACACCCTTGGAACCGCCTCTTGCAGGTATTATTCCTATGACATTTGCTTTCTTTGACATTATCTTTCTCAGTTTGAAACAGCATTCCTCTCTCGAAGACCTTTAAAAACTGGTGCTCCAGGAGGGCCATCTAAAAATTCATCTATAGATTTCTCACTGCTGATTGCTTCTTTGATAACATTACAAGTTTTATCAAAAGCATCAACTAAAATTTGAAGGTCAGAATCATCATGCGAATAGGAAAGCATCAGTACTCCTGAGAAACATAATATTCCATTCTTAAACATTTCCTGCTGATAAAGAGTTGCAAGATTAGGATTCTGAATACCATCATCATCGTGAGTGTTAACCATCAGTCTCACAGGATAGCCGGCTAGTGATACATTCTCACTTAAATCATATTTTTCAATAACACTCTGAAAACCATCTCTCACAAATCGGCCCTTCTTCCATATAGCATCAATAACATTATGCTCTTTATAGAAATCAATATTTGCTGATGCAGCAGCAAGTGTTAACGCTTCAGGAGCATATGTTGAGGAGAGAAATACTTTATCAAACTCTTTCATGTACTCTGATTTGCCAACAAGAACTCCTAGAGGCATACCATTAGTTATGCCTTTTCCAAATGTTGCTAAGTCAGGATCAACTCCAATATACTCTCCTACTCCACCCATCGCAAACCTAAAGCCTGATATCATTTCATCAAAAATAAGTAGCGCACCATTTTCATGTGCAATCTTTTTTACTTCATGAAGAAAGGTATTTTGGCATCCTTTGCTACAAGCTGGATTTGTGCAATCAGTAGGGGAATAACATGCTGGTTTTTCAGCAATTACAGGCTCCATCATTACCGCAGCCACTTGTCCTTTATGCTCCTCAAACATCTTCCTAAGACCATCTAGGTCATTGTAATCAAATGTTTTTGTAAGATCCCTTACTGCTTGTGGAATGCCAGCATTTCTATCTGTGCTGGATATGTACCAATCTTGAAATCCATGATAACCCCAACAAAATACCAAATCTCTACCTGTGACATGCCTCGCTACCTTAATTGCAGCTCCACAGACATCGCTTCCATTTTTTGAGAATTTGACCATTTCTGCACAAGGGATGCAATCTACAATCTTTTCAGCAACTTCTACCTCGAGAGGATTTAGAAGACTATATAAAATGCCCTTATCCATCTGATCTTTGATTGCATCATTTATCGCTGGATGGTTGTGCCCTATAGTAACAGGACCACATCCCATGACCATATCTATATATTCATTTCCATCAACATCCCAACAATGAGAGCCAAATTGTTTTTCTAAAAACTTGGGCGCCGCGCCTTCAGGGAAAACACCTGGAGCCCTACTGAATGTATTGGTGCCAGAACCAATAACTTGCTTTGCTCTTTCATAATACTCATCGCTTTTAGAGATCCCCTTCTTAAGTCCTAGTTTTTCACTCATTTCTTCACCTTTTTCTAAACCACCTATAATTAAACTATTGGTAGATCATTCGCATACTAATTTCAAAAGGATTATAACCTTTTATTTGAAATATTTGTCTATCCATTTAAGCTGCTTTTTAAAAATACTTAGACCTTCATCGTCACGATATGCCTGCATAATAAAAGGTCCTTGATAGTTGAATTCACGAAGCTTATTAAAGAATTTGTCAAAATCTGCATCTCCAGTCCCAAGCATCACTGGGCCTCCTTCGAAAATCCTATCCTTAATATGAATGTCAGTGATCTTTGAACCATAGGCATCGAGCTCTTCAACAGGATCATATCCAAGGGCTGCACTGTTCCCAATATCATAATTAACAGTGACTCGTTCACTATCAAAATAATCTAAAAGCTCGATAAAGGATTGAGGATCAAGGTCTGTCTCTAATGAAAAATTTACACCTTCTTTTTCAGCATTGGGAATAAGTTGAGATAATTTATCTACAAAACGATCAATATCATCCTTTTCCTTTAGTGATGAATGATCTACACATGGCACCACGATATCTGTAACTCCAAGCTCGCCAGCATTTTTAAGCAACCTTTTCATTACCAAGGTACTCATATCAGATATTTCTCTATTTTTACTGTGCAATGGTGCCTCCATAAAATAATCTGCACAGATCGTATTTACGCTAACACCTGTATTTTTGGAAACCTTATCTATCTCTTGTATTCCTGGAGCTGACATTAAAGGATTGATCTCATAATCATTATAATCGAGGATAAACTCAATCATATCTAGACCAATAGTTTCAGCTATAGAAAACTCTTTTTGCCAATAACCTAATGGGTGAGCTTGATATCTTCCATGAAACTTCTCAACTAGCCTGCCTTGAATTACACCAACTGGGTTCAAAAAAAGAGTTCCTTTTTTTTAGTTCTTAACTAAGATGCTGTCCAGTCAATATGCTGCCTAAGATTCTCAGCAATAGGTATCTCTGCATCAATCATTCTTTTTTGGCCATCACCCATGGCTATAGGTATTTTTCTAACAGAACCAATTAATTGATCCAAGCCAGCTGGCTCTAATGAGGCTGATTGATCTGAGCCATACATTGACCTGTCTAGTGTAATGTGTCTTTCAAGTGATGATATGCCTAAAGCAGACGCGGCGATTGAAATCGCTATGCCTGGCTCATGGCCACTATACCCTACATTGCAGTCATAACGTTCTTTTAATGAATTGATTACTTCTAGATTGGCATTTTCAGTTTCTAAAGGATATGTAGACACACAGTGCATGAGTTCAAATGAGCAATTATTTCTCTTAAATACATCAACTGCATTATCAATATCATCAATTGTAGACAGTCCAGTAGAAATAAAAGTATGCCTACCTTCTGATGCAACTAACTCAAGTAATTCATTGTAGACTATCATTGCTGAGGCTATTTTGTTGTACTTTGCATCATACTGCTGGAGGAATTTTTGGCTTTCTAAATCCCATGCGGAAGCAAACCATTCAATACTATTTGATCTACAATAATCATCTATTTCTTTGTATTGATCAGCTGTGAATTCAAGTCCCTCCTTTTGAACACGCTGTGTATTTCCCCAAGGGCTTTCCCTATGAGAATCTAAAAATTCTTGTGTATAAACTAAGTCTATTGTTCTTTTTTGAAATTTAACTGCATCACATCCAGCTTTGACTGCGACATCAATTAGTGACTTAGCTATTGACATATCACCATTATGATTGATACCTATTTCAGCTATTATGTAAGGTTGCATTATCTTTTCTCCAAATTTAAGTTTTCCTAATTATAGTTTTTTTATCAAAATGCAGGAAGTAAATAATTAGGTAAAAAATTAGCTCTTTATGAATTTAGAAATGCTGATGTCTAGTTCTAATTTACGGAGTAACTCTTTTATTAGAATAATAATAATACTTAGGGCAATGCCCAATAATGTACCCAAAAGCACTATTACTCTTCTTTTTGGCTTGTGCTTCTCCTGCGCTGGAACCGCTCTATCTATTATTCTAAATTCATACTGATCAGAACTATTTGCTAGCATTTGTTTATTCATCTGCTGCTCAATCATCTGAAAGAGAATTTGTTTAGAGTTTGTATTACTGGTATTAGATATTTCTATTTCAAGAAACTCGATACTCTTCTCAGAGTCCTTCATCGCCTCTTTTTTGGTATATTCATTTAACTTATCTACTAGTAGGTTCGCCCATGAAGCAGCAATAATTGGATCATACCATTCTAGAGAAAGAGTAATAACCGGACTTCCAAACTCATCATAATCAACAACATACAGGCTTGAAAAAATCTCATGTGCGTCCCAGTCTGATGGGACTGTATTATCTTCCCAAGATTTATCTTTCTGATCATACTGATCCTCAAAGAGGATTGGCTTTAGGTCATTAGCATTAATAAATTCAATGATAAAGCTTCTTGACTGAAGAATAGAAATTGAAGTAAGAACATCATTTCCTCCTGATGAACCTAGATTAATGCCTGCAAGAGAAGCTAAGCCCCCAAATTGATTTGCTATACCTGACAATTGTGAAGCTCTATCATTTTGATCTGAATTCACCATCATTACTTGAGACTGATACATCGGCGGTAAAATCAAAGCATAAATTACAGATAAAACCACAATTACTGATGTGGTTGTAAGCAAGATATAAATATTTGAATAAAAGATATCCCATAGTTCTTTTAGAGTGAACTCATCATGGTTTATCGGGTATGCGGGCACCAGATATTCTTTTTCAATTTTCTTTTCTTCATCCATATTCATTTTTGACTTATTAGAAACTATTTACAGCAGCAGCTGCCAAAGCCATTTGGTAAATGATCTGTGTTACATCCGTAATTTGACTATAGTTGGGTGGAGTTTTAAGTGGAATGACAATAGTATCTCCAGGATCTAGTTGGCTAGATCCTCTAAAGAAACCAGAGCTGAATTCATTTGTAATAATTGCTCCATTCGCTTTGATAACGAAATGGTTGCCTGTATCTGCATAATTAGTTGCTCCTCCACTTAGAGTTATATAATCATCGACTGATGATGATTGATCATATAAATGAGATGTTTGAAGATAAACTTCGCCAATAACAGAGACAGATTGAGTTAACTTCGGAATAGCAATATGATCACCATCCTCGAGAAAAATATCTTCAGAACTGCCTGACAAGATTTCATTTAGGTCTATGACAATTCTTCCCAAAATATCATCCTCAACATTAAAATTATCTAAGACTTCGAACAATCTTACTAAATCATTGGTAGATTTATTCTGAGGTGCTCCGCTATTAGAATTTACCTGTGTTTGTGCTAGCAAGAGATTTTTCTTAAGTTGATTATTTGCTTTCATAAAACGCTTTTGCTGTTCTTGTTTAGCGATCTCTCTCTTAAAGAGTGCACCATTAATAAATGCATCTTTTTTTAATCCGCCAGCACGATTAATTAACTCACTTAGCGTATCATTAGGCTCTAACGGATATGTTCCAGGAAAATATACCTCTCCCTCTATTTTGACTGTTTTAAATTCATTAGGGATTTGTTTCACTAAGATAGTATCGCCCGGTTTTATTTTTATCTTTAGGTCATTATTGTTTCTAGCAGATAAAATAGATCTTTTCATCTCATATGATTTACCTCTTAAAGCTCTTCTATTAAGCTCTATTTCTGCAAAGAATGATGAATCTTGATAGCCCCCCCCAGCCTTAATTGCGTCAATTACCGACATATCCTTTGTAAGAGGATATTCTCCAGGAAAAAGTACATTACCCTTTAAATGAACTGTCTGTTTTGGATTATTTTTAGTTACCTGCTGACTGAGTGTTTCTAAAAATGGTTCTAGTATCCTATCCCTGTATCCATTAGCAATCTCAACACTCTCATCAAGCTCATTTGATTCTTTCTCTAAGTCGCTCTCTAAATCTAGTCCAGCATCAATATATCCATCTGATTTGAAGTAATCAAAGTCCTGTCTATTAATTATTTTCACAGACTTACCATTTGTGACTAGCATCTCAACATCATTGGTTACAATCTTTGTGTCTCCTGGCTTCATCATAAATTCAGCCTGAACATATCCATCACTCTGATAACTCCTAAGCTCTTCTTTATTGATAACCTCAGCTACACTATTTTTTATAACTATAATTTCTCTAGTTTGATCAATATTGAATTGCTTTAGAGCTGTTGTACTACTTCCTGATTGAGAACTCTGACGATCATCCTCTTTCCTTATTTTTTTAGAGAATAAAAATATTTGATCTCTATTCTCAAGCTTTCTATCTTCAGCCTTTCCTAAAAAGATCTCCTCTAGGTCAACTTGTATAGCTGAATATTGTCGCGTTAATGGATCTTCTCTTTTGATAAGGACATAATTCCTGTCTGAACCAGGTAAGAGCTGGGACTCTGACTCTATCAAATCTGTAATCGTTAGGTCATCATTCCAACCATAGAAGCCCGGCCTTTGTGCGAATGCTGAGACTAGGACAACATTTTGCATAGTATTAACTACTGGATAAACATGAAGAATGTCTCCATCTATAATTTCTTCAGAAACTTCCTTACTTAAATCCACATCAATAAGCGAGAATCCGCTTTTGATCCCTTGAGTTTCAACCCTTTGAATTTGAGAGGAAGAAAGATCTGCTGTGGGTTTGGTTCCTCCAGAGTATTCAATAAGATCAGCTAGTATCTCATCCTCTTTTAACTCAAATATAAACTGTTTATAAACTTCCCCAGAAATACCTGCAGTTTTACCAATTGATGGAATGAAGATCACATCTCCATTTTGCACCCTCACATCATTCGAATTGTCACCCTTTAATAAGAGATCATAAAAGTCAAGCTTTGCAATGATTTTACCTTGTCTCTTAAGTTGAATATCTCTGAGAGAAGCACTTTCATTTATACCTCCACTAGAGAATAAGGCATTAGTTATAGTTGATAGTGCACTGACGTTATAGACGCCTGGCTGATAAGCATTTCCTAATATATAAATATCAATTGTTCTTAGAGCACCCATAGAGATAGATGCTTCGACACCAACTGTCTCATTTTCTATCTTGCTAAGAATTAAATTTTTTGCATCCTCAAATCTTATGCCTGCAATTGATACAGGACCTAACCCTGGAAGCATAATCTCTCCTTCCCTAGTAATTTGACTTGTAAAAGTCCTATTTTCGCTACCATAGAAAATTATCTTGAGGTTATCGCCTGGCCCAAGCAAATATTCTGAAGGAACTGGGATCTTGGATGACTGGATGAATGTAGTGGGAGAATCTACAAAAAGCTCATATCCAAAAAGTTTGAGATTTTGATCTAAACTTTTTTGTTGAACAACAAACTTAAAATCCTTTGGCTTCTTTACCTGATTTCTCTTCTCTAATTCTTCAATCTGTTTACAAATAATTGAATACTTAGCTAGAGAAATTTCATCCTTGAGTCTACATTTATTTTTGATATTTCTCAGGTCCATTATTTGCTCATTAACAATCTCATCTTCGCTAAGCATAGGTTCACTTTCAGATCCAGACTGTAATGCCTGTCCAAGATTTGAGAGATCTCCTAGTTGGTCCATTTGGATTGATTGGGCGTTTAAGCTATTGCCAAAAATAGCAATTACGGAAGTGAAAAGTATGGGTAATATTATTCTGCTTGGGTTCATTTTTAATCTTTCTTTAGGAATCCTCACTATCATTAAAATATTTTACTCGAATAAAAGAAATAATCTCCTGACTTTAATTAAATTTTTTATAAATCTTGATTAGAAGAATTAATTGTACTCTTTCCGCCCAAATGAGCAATAAAGAAGGGTGATGAACATTTTTTTTAGGTAGAATAGCATTTTATTTTGACGTAAATAGATTGTAAGTAGATGAGAATTTTAATAACAGGTGGGGCGGGCTTTATTGGCTCAAATCTATCTAAGTATCTAATAAAGCAGAATCATGAAGTAATCATCATTGATGATTTGTCTACAGGAAAAGAATCGAATCTAGATGGACAAAAAATTAGGTTCATTCATGAGCAGGTTGAAAATCTAAATAATAAAATTATTAAGGGCATGGATCTTGACTTCATTGTTCATCTCGCAGCTCAAGCATCTGTCCCATTGTCTATAAGTCAATTCTATAAGAGTTCTTCTACAAATATACTATCCAGTATAAAAATTTTTGAAATTGCAAAAGTGTTAAATATCCCAGTAATTTATGCTTCTTCTTCAGCAGTTTATGGGAACTTGCCATTAGGTAATGACATTACAAATGAATTTGATATTTTGTCACCATACGCACTTGATAAACTAACCCTTGAAAATTATGCAAAGCTTTGTAATGAGATATTCTCAATATCATCTATTGGATTCCGATTCTTCAATGTTTACGGTCCATTTCAGGATTATAAAAATCCATATTCTGGTGTTATTTCACTATTTGCTTCAAAAGCCATTAGGGGGGAAGATATTGAAATTTATGGTGGTACACAAACAAGAGATTTCATTCATGTGAGAGATGTTTGTGAAATTATTTATATTGCTATGCATAAAATTGCAGGAGATAGTGAACCAGTTTCTGAAGTGCTCAATTTAGGTACAGGTAAGTCAATATCTATAAATGATCTGGCACAAATGATTAATAAATTAAGAGGCAGTAAGTCCTCACTCAAGATCCTAAAACCAATGGATGGTGACCCAATTAGATCAGATGGTGAATATGAGAAAATGAAGAGATTTCTCTCGATCCATGATTTCAGCTTCATTGAACTAGATCAAGGTCTGGATGAAGTGATTGAATGGATCGAGACAAATGATAGCAAATGAAAAAATCTGATAAAAAAGAATGGGTTGTTATAGGAGGTGGTATTGCAGGAATAACTGCTGCTGAAATCTTAACAAGAAATGGTCATGAAGTTACACTTATAGAAAAAGAAAACGAGCTAGCTAGCGATACAAGTGCTGTTTTTCATGAATGGATGCATTTTGGCTCACTCTACACTCTTTTCCCAGGTTTAAATAAAACCCTTCGTTTCGTTTTGGGTGGCTTAGATGACCTTTTAGAGTACTACTCAGATTTCGAAAGAATGAACCTCATTAAATCTGAAAGAGGAATAAAAATTGAAAAGGATGGATGGTTTTCAGATCAGAAAATCTTATTCAGATTTAGGCTCAAGAAAAGAAGACTTGTCTTGCCATGGATCATTGGTGTCGCTCGATCAATATCAATAATCAACAAGATCAAACAACATGATTGGCTTAGGAGAAGAGCCGGTGAGACAAAAATAAAATTCTCAGAGTATTTATACAAATTACCAAAAACTTTTTTCGAGGTCATAACTGATAAAAATGATTTTCATGAAGTTGAAACCGCAGACCATCTCATGAATTCCCGACAAATAATAGAAGACCTTTTATCAGTAGCTGAAAAAAATGGTCTAGAAATTGAAAATAATACTGAATTGAGAAAAATTGAAGAAACAAATGACGGTTATCTCTTGTCGGTAAAAAAGAATGGGGCTTTAGAAAAGATGGCTTGTGCAAATCTGGTTCTAGCAAATTCAAAGAATATTACTGAGTTTGTAAATGCTGACTTCAGTAATACATATGCACCAATAGTGGTCGCTAAGAATATACAGGAAGAAAAGAGGTCTTTTGTAAACTTAGACTATTTTCCATCAACATGTATAAATTCAATCTACAAAGGTGATGGCGTAGCAATGCTTGGGGGTATCTCTTTTAAAACAAGGGAGGAGTGCCAACCTTATATTGAATATATTGTTAATGAAAATAAAAAAATTAACCCTCAACTTGAACCAATAGACTCTTATATTGGTGTAAAGACAGAGTTTATATTCAAAGGCGAAGATAGAAGCTATATATACAACATAATTAATCATGAAAATTCTGGAGTATGGACACTAGTTCCTGGTAAATTCTCGTTGGCATTTAGTATGGCTGTAGAATTCTATAGAAAAGTTTCAATGAGAAACCCACATAAAAGAGATAAGATTAGTGAAAATAAGAAGCAAATACCAAAAAATAGTAATGTAAGAATTTCACCTCACAAATATCAAAATATTATTAACAAAAAAGGATAATTATGGGCTCAATTAAACTTCCTAAAAAATCTATTGAATTTTTTCAAAACAATTATGAAGAGATCTTTCAAGCTGGCGCTCTTGCTGAAGGTAAATGGAATTTGGAAAGCTCCACTATAGTAAAAGAATTTACCGGGATGAAGCACTCGATACCAGTTTCCTCTAATGGCACTGGAATGGTTGCTATGATGCAACTGATGAAACATTTATATAGCAGAGACACTGTCCTAATCCAATCTAATACTATGTATGGAGTCAAGACAATGGTTAATGCGTCTGGATTAGAGCTAAAAGGGATTATTGATTGTGATCCGATTTTCTTGGTTCCTAACCTTGAAATGATAGAAAAATATACAAATACATTCAATAATGACCAGAAAAGCAGGCTAATTATCCTTATAAGCCACATTGGAGGAATAATTAATCCTTGGATGGAAGAGATAGCACAGTACTGCAAGAATGAGAATATAATGTTGCTTGAAGATTGTGCACATAGCTATGCTGCACTCTTGAATAACAAACACTCTGGCAGTTATGGTGATGCTGGTGTTTATTCTTTTTATAGCACAAAGGCAATTTTTAGTGGGGAAGGAGGGATGATTGTTACTGATAATGATGAACTAGGAGAGTTAGCTAAGAAATATATTATGTATGATCGCTTCGATAGGAAACTTCCAGTTGCAAATAATATTAGACAATCTGAATTACAAGCTCTAATGCTGACTGGCGTGCTCAGAGAGGTAAATGAAATACTTATCAACAAAAAGACTACTGCAGATAAATACATTAAGTGCTGTAAATCATTGGGTCTAGAATATATTCAGCAAGACAATAATAATATTGGCAATTATTATAAATTTATACTCTCATCCGAAAATGTAAATACACAAGAGCGCTACAAAGAACTAAGAAAAGTGACCTCTAAGGTTTACGATTATGCATTAGGGGAATCTATAGAAATCATTAACTCTCACGTTTGCCTACCTATCTGGTATGGCCAAGAAGACAGTGTTACAGAGTCCACAATTCAAGAACTAAATTCTGTATTCTCTTAGTCTCTATATAAAAGATGTTCTAGAGGGAAAAATACCTCTCTAAATATTCTGGAAAGGTTTGTGTTTCATCTCTTTCTAAACGTATTTTTTTATCACCAGACTCTTTTGAATATTTATCAAGGAGTTTCCAATTTTTATTTTCATTAGGAGATAGTTGCTGATAGAAAGAAGCAGTCTTATCGGCGAGGTTAAGTCCCGCTTCATGGAAGCCGGTATTGCTTTCAAAGATCATATCTAAATATTTAGCCGATGGTGTTTGTTCTGGATCATTAATGGATTCTCTGAATTTCTTTTCATTAATTTCAAGGATACTCATAACTTCCAACATTTCATCAATAATATTATTAGCCCAATCCTTTAATTTTATTCTTTTATTATTACTTTGAAGTTCTATCTTTCTATCCCTGCCCTCTCTTGCGACAATTAGATTATTTGATTCAATTTCTTTTCTCTCATTTAAACTAATATGTGGGCTATCTTTTATCGCACAATAAATGGTAAACGCTTCTAGGAATTCCATTGTTTCTATATCAATTCCAGTCCTTGTGAAAGGATCTAAATCTAATGACCTAATCTCAATATAATCAACACCACCTTTTTTTAATTTTGCAAGTAGCCTACTGTTATCTGTGATATTACTCTTGGGCCTGCATGGGGCATAGTATTCATCCTCTATTTGGAGATAATTTCCATTTATCTGTAAAGGCTCTCTTGATGGTATTTTAGATATATAACTAAAGTCATCATTTTTCTTGGAAGTTGCTTTCAAAAGGTCGATTATGTATTCATCTAAAGAATCTAACGATACCTTGATTTTGGACTGACTTGAATTTTGATATCCTAAATCACTCATTCTTAATGAAGTAGCTTTAGGAAGGAAAAAGAAATCTTTATGCCTTTGGAGCGAATATGATAACGAGCCTTGCTCAACAAAGTTTTCAGCTATCAAAGGGGATGCGCCAAAAAGGTACAGTAAAAGCCAATTAAATCTATAAATGTTTCTAATACATGAGAAATAAAGATCTGACTTTATATTCTTCAAGTCCCTTTGCTTCACATCTTCAGAAATATGGTTCCATAATCTATCGGGGAATGAATAGTTATAGTGAACACCTGCTATTGCTTGCATCTTCCTTCCGTACCTATATGAAAGACCATTTCTGTAGATCATCTTAAATAATGCCAAGTTTGATTTTCCATATTCAGCAATGCGAATTTGATTATCATCCTTAATATCTGGAGGCATACTAAAAGGCCAAAGTTTGTCACCTTCTATGTTTTGGTATACAAAGTGATGAACATTATCCAAAAGTTGCTGTGTTAAATTATTGTTTGTTGATGGAGGTGTTATAAACTCAAATAATGCTTCGGAAAAATCTGTGGTTATGCACTTATTAAATAAGGCTGAACCAAAGGCACTGGGGAAATCTTTTTCTGATATTGTTGAACCAGTGACTCTCAAACATTCCTTTTCAATACCAGATTTTCCTCCTTTTATAGATTCGCTAAGATCTGAATGAGACAAGTTCTTAAAAATATTGGTTTTATTGGATTGATTCAACTGTATTAAGATATTTTTTTTCTGGGTGATCTGGAAAAACCGCTGAAAATCTTCTTAAATGAAAATTGTTTTTTTCTGAGACTATCTATCTCATCAGTAGAATCTGTCCATAATGAATATAAATTTCCATTCTCAATCTGTGTCCCTGCATCTTTAGTGAGAGGGCTCCAAGCATAATTTGCCCTACTTCTAGATTGTGAGTTAGAGTAAAATGCATCCATTGGTAAGCTAAAATATATCCATTTATTGAATGCACCCTCACCAACACAACCAGGGTTGCAGTCGGTTAGCGAAACTATTCCTCCGATTCTTGCTCCGTTTTTAAATCTTCTGGATAAGTCTATATTCACACCTTTGTCTTGCCCGAGGAATCGGCCGTACTTGGTTTTGAGTCTTAAATTATAAAATGGTAAGTCATAGTAGAAACTGAGAAAACCTGTAAATGTTTCATAATCTTGAAAACCAAACTTTTGATCAAAGTCACGTTGTTTAACCCAATATCCATCTGCACCTAAACCCCAATTTCTATCATCAGACAGATATACCACTTCTCCTCCTACTCCACCATACATCCACTCTAAATAACCTAAAGATAATCTAGCTTTAATATTTCCACTAATATCCTTTATGTAGTCAAAAGCCATTCTCCTGAGACCACTCTCACCTTCTGTCATATACTTTCTTCTATCCTGCCTTACATGATGAAGCTTCCCATCTGGGATATGCCACCTGTAGTCTTCATAGTTGTTAAGTAAATCAATTCCAATATCAGTATTGAAAGAAAGAGACCTGTTAATCTGATATTTGGCATTAAATAAAGCTTCAATTTGGTAAAAATAGAATTTTATCTGGTGTTGTAACGTCCCTAATGCATGTGGCTTTATTGACCAGTAAAATTTTGGGTATAAGAAATCGTTTTTTATAATCTCATAGTCATCATCAAATATATCTGGCTCGTCAAATCTTACTTTTTCTTCGGTTAGCGGCCCATCTAAAACGGCAGCAACTAAATCATCTCTATTTATAGTTGACTTATAGGTCTCAATACCATCATCAATATTAATTATTGATATTTTCTTAATATTTCTTGGGGAATTATTGGCAAGAACCCTACTTGCCAAGTCAATAGAATTTATTGGCTTCCTAAACCTTCCTTGTCTAACAACGGCCTGAATCTCATCGCCATTAAAAATTAAACTATCAGTGACAAAACCCTCATTTCCGAGCTGCCACATAATAAGCTTTGGCAGATAATCTCTCCATTCATCATTAAGCTGACTATACTTTTTCAGATAAGGTTTGTTCAACTCCTCCTTTGGTATTGTAAATCTTTGATTTGGTACAAAATTTAGATTGGTATGTATTGATGCACTTGCATAGATAGTATTTCCTCTATTTAAACCTATAGCTAGATCAACTCTATCATTTTGACCTATGTTCAATCTATAATTTAGAGCATAATTAATTCTTGAATCAATAGAAAATTGTTCGCTATCCTCTTCAAAAAGCTTTATTTTTCTGGCAACAGCACCATTACAAGAATCTTCAAAATCTTTTGGGTTCTTACATCCCAGAGGCCTCCAATAATTTGTTGAATCAAATTCAATTTTTAAAGATAGATTTTCAATTGGAGTAAAATACTCAATACCACCAAAAATTGAAGCTTTTGAGCCAGTAAAGTATTTATTAAGATTCAGAGTTCCTCCTTTACCACCAGATCTGCCTCCACGAGTATTATAAGAATCAAGCAAAATCCCAAATGGATTTGGTATTTGAGCTTCTCCTGAATACAGGCCCCAACCTAATCCTAGTGAAATATCAAAATTTTCAAACTTCTTTGAAGCAACAATATATTCAGAAGAGAATGTTCCTGTGCCACCCAAATCTATTATTCCAGCAGCAACTGCAGGAAATTTATTTGTCTCATCAAAGAGTTTTAGCTTTATATCAAGGCCTTTATCTTTCCAAGTTTGAGGACTGCCAGGATTGTATGGACTGTAAGTACCTTCAGAATATCTCACAACTGCTTCCAGCCAAGGAAGAAACTGCATTTTTGAAAAAAGCCTGTTATAAGGTAAGTCCGTCGAAACACCAAATAGAAATTCACCATCTTTATGAAATCTAGCTGAAGGATGCTGAATCAAGCCTACTCCTCCATAAGCTGTTTGAGATGCGTAACTATCATCTACATTAGAAGATGCAATATTACTGATACCAAAGGCTAGCAACAAAAATAATAGGTTTCTATATCTTCTCATCATTGTATGAAATTGATCTCATTTAAGACCAATAATTCATCACATGATGTCTACACTATACCGAGATATCTAGTTCGTAGCTCAATGACTCTCTAGGCTAATTAGAGCTAGAAGAAGATGAGGTACTAGTACTAGTACTGGTTGTTGTAGTTGTTGATGAACTAGTAGTTGAACTTGCTGTTGTAGACGATGACGTACCAGTTGTGCCAGTAGACGCTGACGTTGTGGAAGATGACGTACCAGTTGAACCAGTAGACGCTGCTGACGTTCCAGTAGACGCTGACGTTGTAGATGACGAGGTACCAGTAGAAGAAGTAGTAGTAACTGGTGGTGTCGGTGTTGGCGTAGGCGTGGGTGTTGGCGTAGGCGTAGGTGTTGGCGTAGGTGTTGGCGTAGGCGTAGGCGTAGGCGTGGGTGTTGGTGTTGGTGTTGGTGTTGGTGTCACGGGAGGGTTGCCTGAAGGCGTTGTATATTCAGATGAGCCTCCACTAAATAAACCGAGTATAGCTCCTGTAACTGCTACCCAAACTCCAGCTCCTGCTGCAGCTGTACCAGTTGCTCCTGCTGCTGCTCCTGCTGCTGCTCCTGCTCCTGCTGAAGAAGACTCTTCCTCTGATTCTTCAGTAGCATTAGGATCATCAAATGCTTCTGAGCCCTCTTCGCCTTCTGAAGCAATAGATTTTAGGCTTGTACCGCTTAGTACTAGCGATAGCATTGAAAAATAAGTTCCAACTTTCTTAAATAATTTCATCTGTGATGATCCTCTGTGTAATTAACTTTATTTTAAAGCACCCACCTAAGCATATTAAGCCCTAGTAAGTGATTTTTCTACAATTCATATTGTTTGTAAACAACATTTTCACTTTTTTACATAAAGTTACACGTTGTTAGTGATGTGGATTATATGCCATCTAAAGCAAAATGGGCAGAGTTTAATTGGGTTATTTTTTTAACCTAAATTGTAGCTTGTATCCTACATATGTGTATTATCTGGGCCTGATTGAAGTCCTATTTACAATGAATTCTTCAAGGTTATTTATATCTTCCTTGCTAAATGCACCATCAAATACACTTGAGAATAACTGATCGAAGTCCTTTAATGTATTGGCAAAGTAAATTCTCAAAGGCTCCATCATGTCTTCAGACATTCTATAGAGTGTTCTTCTTGAATCATTTGGATCTTTCTCTCGAATAAAAATCTCACTATCTACTCCTGATGATAGGACTTTCCTAAAATTTGCAAATGTCGTTGCTGGAAAAACATCGCATACTGAATCGAAAAGGTCATCTCTACTTACACCATTATCTCCTCTAAATTGAAACAGTATGATTGAGGATATTATTTGAATTTGTAGGTAACCTGATCTTATATAATTAGATAATTTTCGTGGCTGAAGATCTCTATTCGAAAGACCCAATGCCCTGATCGCTGCAGCAAATGATAAAATTTCAATACCTTGATCTGTATCATTAAAGTCTATACTCGAATGTTCAATAGCTTCTGATAGGCTTCGACTCTTTTTTTCAGTCTCCCACTTTTGAATGCTTTCATTAATTGGACTAATTTTATTATTCATTATTGGATTAAAATAATTATTTTTATTGGATATAATCTATTACTCTATTTTAATATGTAAAACGGATCAATAAACATGTCTAAGAATAAATTACTCATAATCATAGCATTAATTGCTTTTAGCTCAATGACGTTTGCCGAATGCAACTACCCAAAGAAAAAGTTTGATGTCCCGTCTGGAAAAAACGCTTCTGAAGCAGAAATGGTTTTAATCATGGGTAAAGTGAAGCAATTCCAAGCTGATCTTGCTGTTTACAGAACTTGTTTGGATGATGAGTTAGCAAAAATCTCCCCTGAGCTAGAATCTTATGAAGAAATTGAGAGGATGAATGCTCAAAAATACAACGCTTCTGTTGAAGATGAGCAGAGTCTTGCCGAAGAATGGGGCGAAGCTGTCAAGGCGTTCAAGTCTAAATAAGAAATAAGGATCAAAACATGTCAAAAACTGTAACCATCACTGGTGCAGCTGG
>MDSV01231206.1_pt1 | contig 31483 bp, 40 predicted proteins | sample 810851 | NCBI WGS metagenome assembly MDSV01 (sample SAMN05326640, study PRJNA326480) | marine metagenome | isolation source: seawater | place: Atlantic Ocean: North East | collected 2012 | reverse complement strand
CATCAATTGAATCATCACTTGAACTTCGTTGTGATAATCTTTTGGGAAAAGAGGTCGCAAAACACGGTCGACAATTCGCATGGTCAATATTTCTCCATCGCTAGGTCTTGCTTCTCTTTTGAAAAAACCACCGGGGTATCTCCCTGAGGCAGCGAATTTTTCACGGTAATCTACTGTGAGGGGTAAAAAGTCTACTTGACTGGAATTGTAGTTGGAAACTACTGTACACAAAAGCATACAGTTCCCCATTTTTACTACAACAGAGCCATGTGCTTGTTTGGCTAGTTTACCAGTTTCAAGGGTAATAGTTCTTCCGTCGTCGAGACGAATTTCTTGGGTAAATGTTTTAGGTTTCATTTTTTATAAGTTGGTTGTAAATTAATTTTGTTGTGTGTTGTAGCAACCAACGAAAAACTGAATCAGTAAATAGATACGCTTTTAATAAGAATTAGATTATTTTCTTAATCCCAAATCCTTGATAATCGAACGGTAACGTTCAATATCTTTTGCTTTGAGGTAATCTAAAAGGCTACGACGCTTACCGACCAGTTTAACTAAGGAGCGTTCAGTGTTGAAGTCCTTTTTGTTTTTTTTGAGGTGGTTGGAAAGGTGATCAATTCTGTGGGAGAAAAGTGCTATTTGCCCTTCAGTAGATCCTGTGTCTTTTTCAGATTCACCATGTTTTTTAAAAATCCCTTCTTTAACTTTTCTGTCTAAGTACATGCAAATATTGTGTCAATAAATTTTATGTGAAACGAGTGCAAATATAATTGTAATAATCAGAATTACAACCTTATTGCTTTAATTAATCCCTTAGGGGTTGGTTTAGGATCAAGTCTAAGTATAGGTTGATTTTGTCTTTAAGTAGTTTTCTGTGACAAATAAAGTCCAAAAAACCTTTCTCCAATAAGAATTCACTTTTTTGAAACCCTTCTGGAAGATCACTTCCAGTCGTGTCTCTAACTACCCTAGGTCCAGCAAATGCAATCAAAGCTCCTGGTTCTCCAATGTTGATATCCCCCAACATGGCAAAAGAGGCAGTAGTTCCACCCGTGGTGGGATCCGTACATAGGGAAATGAAAGGTAATTTGGCTTCAGCCAATTCTGCAAGTTTTGCTGAGGTTTTTGCCATCTGCATTAGTGAATTGGCAGACTCCATCATTCTGGCGCCACCTGATTTTGAAATAATGACTAAGGGTATGTGATGCTTGATAGCATGGTTACATGCTCTAGCGATTTTTTCCCCCACTACTGAACCCATTGATCCTCCGATAAAAGAAAAGTCCATAGAAGCAACTAATAAATCCCTTCCTTTGGATTTACCTACTGCAGTTCGGATGGCATCGTTTAAGCCTGTTTTCTTGTGAGCGTCTTTTAGGCGATCCACGTATTTTTTGGAATCTTTAAAATTCAGAAAGTCTTTTGACCTCATTTTTTCGTCTAACTCTTTATAGTGGTTGTCGTCAAATAAAATCTCAAAATATTCTTTACTTCCAATGTGAACGTGATAGTCGTCCTCTGGGGAAACATAAAAATTTGAAGCCAATTCCTGAGTTTCGATGATTTTTCCTGTCGGGGTTTTATACCAAAGACCCCTGGGAATGTCTTTTTTCTCTTCAGTTTTCGTCTGTATACCCTTTTCACTTCTTTTAAACCAGCTCATATATGGGAAAATTTAATTCCTAAAAACTTTTTTTATTTAGTTAAGAGTATTTACGTTATTCAAATCTTCAAAAGCCTTGATAAGTCTCTTTTTAAAGGTTTCTTCTCCTTTTCTCAACCATTTTCTAGGGTCGTAGAATTTTTTATTTGGTGAGTTTGGGCCATCTGGGTTTCCGATTTGTGTTCTCAAATAATCGATGTTGTTTATCATATAATCACGGATGCCCTCAGTAAAGGCAAACTGCAAGTCAGTATCAATATTCATTTTGATTACACCATAGGAAATGGCTTCAGTTATTTCTTCAATACTAGAACCTGATCCTCCGTGGAAAACAAAATCTAAGCTATTTTCTGCCACTCCAAATTTTTGAGAGATAAACTCTTGAGAGTTTTTTAAAATTTTTGGGGTCAATTTAACATTGCCAGGTTTGTATACACCGTGCACATTTCCAAAAGCAGCAGCTACAGTAAATCGTGGACTTATTTTACTTAATTCCTCATAAGCATAGGCTACTTCTTCAGGCTGGGTGTATAATTTGGAAACATCGATATCGCTGTTATCAACACCATCTTCTTCTCCTCCCGTGACACCTAATTCTATCTCTAGGGTCATTCCCATTTTTTCCATACGTATGAGGTAATTTTTACAAACTTCTATATTTTCTTCAATGGGTTCCTCAGAGAGGTCTAACATATGAGAACTGTAGAGTGGTTTTCCCGTTTGTCGATAAAAAATTTCTCCAGCATCGAGCAAACCATCTATCCATGGCAATAATTTTTTGGCACAGTGATCGGTATGCAAGATAACAGTTGCTCCATAGTGTTTGGCCAACTCATGGACCTGTTTAGCCCCAGAAACACCTCCCGCAATTGCCGCCCTTTGATTTTCGTTTGACAGCCCTTTTCCAGCCATAAACTGGCAACCTCCATTTGAAAATTGAATGATTACGGGACTATTTAGTTCAGTGGCAGTTTCGATCACTGTATTTACTGAGTTACTGCCTACTACATTTACTGCCGGCAGGGCAAAAGACTTTTGTTTGGCAAATTGAAATAAATCTTTCACTTGACTTCCTGTCAGTACACCTTTTTTAAAGCTTTGGAACATTAATATTTAGTTTACACTGACAAAAGTATCAAACTTTTTCAGTTTAAAATGGATAATTTATACCAATGTTGAAAACAGCATTACTAATGGCATACTCTCCTTGCCAGCGAGAAAATTGAGGAAGTGATGGGTTATAAGTTTTGAATCCAGTATCCAGCCTAAAAACAAAAAAATCAAAGTCATATCGCAAACCAAAACCGGTACCTATAGCGATCTCACTCAAATCTTTAAAGCTGTCAAAACGGTAATCTGGGTCAGTTACGTTGTCCTGAACATTCCATATGTTTCCGGCATCCATAAAAAAAGCACCATTCATTTTACCGACCAAGGGAAAACGATATTCTAAATTGAAGGTCAATTTAAAATTAGCTTCATTAAACTCATTGAGGTTATTGCTGCTTCCTGGCCCTAACTTATAAGCTCTCCAACCTCTATTATCATTGGCCCCCCCCGAAAAATAGGATCTAGTAAAAGGGATGCTATTAGAATTGCCAAGGGGAATTGCGATGCCTCCAAAAGCCCTAATTGCTAAAACAGTTCTGGAAGATAATTTCCAGTGTTTGATATAATTTAATTCTGTCTTGACATATTGTGAAGGCGTAACGCCGGCAATTTTATATTGGTCGTTTTCGTTTTTTTTGATATTAGTAGATTTTATTATTTCATTGAGTAAAGTTCCTACAAAACTCAGTTTCCATTGCAATTGAAAAAAAGATTCATCCAATATGTTTTGTTGACTCTTGTAATTTATCAGAAATGAAGAACCAAAAATTAGGTTGTTGGTGGTCAATCGCGTTTGTCGTTCTTTTATCAGGTTTACATCTTGATATCTGCTATCTTCTGGTATTAAAGAAGTTTGATTGTTAAGTACTTCGGAAATAAAGTTGATTGCACCACCAGGGATTTTTAGATTTCCCCTTGGGTCAATATTTTTAGGGTTATTGTTGTAGTATATAGCAATTTCATTGAGTTTATCGAAAGAATTTCTGTAAACGTTGAAATAATTTTTGATATTTTGGTTATTAATAAATTCTAAATCAATGATTTTAAGGTTAATCTTAGTCAATGTATTGTGTTGCCAGTTCAATTGATAGCCAGCACCAAAATATTGTTTATCCAATCCAATGTTTTGTTGAAGGTTAGTACTAAAATTGACATTAGTAGAAGGATTAGTTGTTTTGGGAATGATATGGTCAACATTAATAGGAAATATAATCCTGGGAAACCTCAGCTTAATGTTTGCACCCAGCTCATAAAGGTTGAATAACTGCTGTTCAATAGAGGCGATGTCGCTGGACGAACCAAGAGTATTTTTTATAGCTATTTCTAGATTTTCTGCCCCCCTGAAAATATTTCTGATACCAAAGGAACTACCTATTGAAAAACCAAAATCTTGAATGTTAGAATGGGATATGTCTAGATCAAAACCCATTGAAAGGCGCTCTTTAGGATTTAAAAATATATTTGCTGCTAAATCTGAATGATCTTTGTCCATCAAGCTAAAAGTAATACTGGGGTATTTAAAATTTCTGAGGTTCGAAATGTATCGATAGGTTTGGGCTCTTTCTATATCGCTGTAGGGCTGACCCTTTTGAAGAAATATAACTTCTTCCAAGGCTTTGGGTTTAAATTTTAATTTTCCCTTAAAATAAATGGTAAAATCATTGTGATTGATGCTATCAGTATAACTAGATAGTTGACCCAGTTGTCCTGGGGTGTCGATATATATATTGATTTTTGAGACAGGATGGATACGGTAGGAAATATTTTTAAGTGTGTCATTTTCTCTTTTTTGCAGATCAGCAATTTCAATCACTACTGGGATTTTGGTATCCATCCCGCTGCTGTCAATTGCCGCTGTATACTGAATACTGTTTTGCTGAAAATTGTAAACACCGTTATTTCTAAAAAAATTAATTAACCTAGAACGCTCGGCCTCAAATCGATCTATCTCAAATAGATGTCCCTTTTGGATTAAACTCTCTGACATGGATAATTCGTAAAGTGAATCCAGTGCACGGGAGTTAATTTTTTTTCTCAACGATTCAATTGTGTATTGTTCTCCGGTCTTAATAAAATATTGAACACGAGCTTTACGTTCAGAACCTAATGTGTTCTTTGAAATCACTTCAGCATCAAAATAACCTTGGTTTTTATAAAATTGTCGTAAGCGATTTATACTTTTTTGGATGGACAAAGTATCTAAAAAAACTGGGGCTTCTCCACTTTCTTTTAGCCAATTGTTTAAGCCAGACTTGTATCTACTCAACTCCTGAACCTGCTTTGAGGAAAGCCATTTGTCCAAGCGTTTTTTTCTTTTTTCTTTTCTTTGCAGCCAATCGTTAAAAACAGAATCAGGATTGGACACTGCCAGGGAGTAAATATTTCTCTTGAATGGAATTCCCAAGACTTTTTTGTTGGGCTGATCAACCAGCAAAAACTTAATCGGATCATTATTTAATTCTTTCTTGTTTTTAAAGATTGTATTACTTTCCAATAAGTAACGATCCCTTGCAATTTTTTTGTTACTAGCACACCCATTAAGTATCATTAACAAGATAAAGATAATCGCTAACTTTGTTGGTATGATGTTTCCCATGGGAAGAATATTCGCTAAAATTACGTTTTTTGGATGTTAAGCAAAAACCAACTTAAACATATCCGTCAATTATCCCGAAAAAAATATCGACAAGAAAGTGGTTTGTTTGTTGCTGAGGGCGAAAAGTTGGTAAGTGAATTGTTGGATTCAGGCTGGAAAGCTGATCAAGTATACACCACTCTACCTCTCCAAAAAACCCCTCATACGCTGGTCGATTTATCTATACTTAAAAAAATAACTCATTTGACTTCTGCTAGCCCTATTTTAGGAATCTTTCACCTTCCTAAAGAGAATTTTACCGATGTAAAAAACAATAGATTTTCTCTTGTATTGGACAGTATTGCTGATCCTGGTAATTTAGGGACAATTATAAGATTGTGTGATTGGTTTGGGATCAAAAATATTTTTTGTAGTCCAAATACAGTAGATTGTTTTAATCCTAAGGTGGTTCAATCTACTATGGGATCCATAGCAAGGGTAAGGTGTCACTATGTTGACCTCTTAAGTTTAATCGAAAATTGCGAAACTAAAGTTTACGCTGCTACACTCGACGGAAATTCGCATTACAAAGAATCGTTTCAAAATTGTGGACTTTTGGTAATGGGGAGCGAATCTCACGGAATAAGTAATGAATTATTAAAAAAGATCGAAAATCGAATTAGGATTACTTCCCATTCGGATGGAGCCAGAGCTGAAAGCCTAAATGTCGCCTCGGCAACAGCTATTTTGTTGAGTGAAATTTTTCGTCCATGATCTTGGATCAATTATTCGAAAGTGAGGTTGATAGCAAAACCTCGACTGACCATTTTATCAATGCCTCCTGTCCAAGGACTATCTGCAGGATCATTTACACTATCAGGAATCAATTCATTTTGCATCGAAAATATCCCTCTGATGGATGGAGAGAATTTAAAGTAGAATAAATAAAAATCGAACCCCAATCCAATTTCATAATTTAAATTCTGAGGTCTTGTTCTAAATACATTACTATAATTGTCATCAGTATTTTTATGGTTACTCGATAGGTTGAAATCTTTCGAAATACCAGTCAAGACAAAGGGCCTGAAGTTATTGATACGTGCAGTACTGAATTTAAGCATTAATGGAAGATGAATATAGGTTGATTTCACCTCTCTTAAACGATCAGATTCATTTGTAAAAAGAGGGTTTTCTTGAAATATTAAATCTCTTTTGGAATAATACAAACCAGGTTCGATTCTGATGTTTATATATTTATTGACCCTTAAGTCACCTATCAAACCGACATTAAACCCCGTTGAGGGAATGACCTCAATGTCCTTAAGAGTTGATAGATAAAAATCTTTTTCATAAGAAAACTTAAAGTCATATGAGTTGATCCCAAAAAAATAACCATAATGGAGAAAACGGTCATCAAAAGTGGGAAGATTGATTATTTTCTCTCTTACCTCTGGATATTGTGCAAAAGCAAAATTGCTGACAAAGGAAAGTAAGGCAGAACTAAAAAAGAAAATTTTATTGATTTGGTTTTTTTGCACGATAAATAGAAGCTACCCCCAATGATTGTGGAATATCCTCTATTTCTATAAACCCATTTTTTGCTAAAATATTGTTGAAAGCTTTGCCGAAGGGAAAAGCATTTGCAGAGTCTGATAAATATTGATAAGCGTATTTGTCATTGGAAAAAACCCAACCGATAAAAGGGATGATGAAATGGGTGTAAAAATTGTAAAATTTTCGAAGGATAATTTTTTGGGGAACTGCGGTTTCCAAAATGATCAAATCCCCACCCGGGCGAAGTACTCTTTGGATTTCTAAAAGTCCTTTGTCGAGGTTTTCAAAATTTCTAACACCAAAAGCAACAGTAACGGCATCGAAATAATTGGCAGGATAGGATATTTTCTCACTGTCTCCGATTTCCATTTTTATTTTTTTATGCCATTGACTTTTTTTTATTTTTTTTTTTACCAACATCTAGCATTCCCTTAGAAATGTCTATTCCAACAATTTCTGTGGCTTTGGTTTTGGCAAGTGCAACCGCCAAATCTCCAGTTCCTGTGGCAACATCCAGAATTTTTTGAGGCTTTTTTGGCACTAGTAAAGCCACTACATTTTTTCTCCATTTTACATCGACCCCTCCTGAAATAATTCGATTTATCATGTCATATTGAGTGGAGATTCCATCAAACATTTGACGTATTTGAATTTTTTTAGAGTTTTTTTTGACTTCGTAGGGAACGACTTGTTTCTTGTTCATATGCAAAGATATGATAAATGAAAACCATTGTGATTTCATCAAAATAAAAAAATTGGCCCCAATGGTTTTCTTATATTTGTATCAAGTTTTCGAACTTATATCATGAAAATAATAATCGCAGGAGCTGGAGAAGTAGGTTTCCATTTGGCAAAGCTGCTCTCATACGAATCTCTTGATATCACTTTAATCGACGTAGAGCGCGATCGATTGAATTATGCCGAAGGGCACTTAGATATCAAAACCCTCAGGGGAAATGCCTGTTCTCTTTCTGTACTAAAAGAATCCAATGCTGCGGAGTCTGATTTGTTGATAGCTGTAACTGCCTCAGAATCTGTAAACATAACCGTTTGTGCCTTGGCCAAACAATTGGGGTCCAAAAGAACTATTGCTCGGATTTCAAATATAGAATTTACTAATCCTAACGAATCTATAAGTTTTCAAGACATTGGTGTGGATGAATTAATTTCTCCAGAGGAATTGGCTGCAGATGAAATTCAGCAGTTGCTAGATCAATCAGCCTTCAGTAACAGTTATGAGTTTGAGGAAGGAGCTTTGACTATGATTGGGACTCAGCTAGGGACTAATGTTCCCTTTGTTGGAAAAACAGTAAAAGAAGCAGCCTCTTTCTTCCCCGATGTTCACTTTATGCCTATTGCAGTTCAACGCAAAGGAACCCAGTTCACTCTTATACCCAGAGGGGATACCGTTTTTGAATCAGGAGATACTGTTTTTTTTATTACCCTACCTGAAGGTGTTGAGGAAATTCAGAAACTTTCGGGTAAGAGCAAAAAGCCTATAAAAAAAGTCATGATTCTTGGAGGCAGTAAGATTGGTGTTAATACTGCTCGGGAGTTATGTGAAAAGAAATTCATGGTGATATTACTGGAACAAAACAAGCTTAAAGCAATGGAAATATCTGAAGAACTTCCTGATTTGATGGTCATTAATGGAGATGGAAGAAGTTCTGAACTTTTAGAAGAAGAGTCGATTGAATCCATGGACGCCTTTATTTCTGTCACTGAAAATTCAGAAACTAACATCATGTCTTGTCTTATGGCCAGTTCTAAAGGAGTAGAAAAAACAATTGCACTAGTAGAAAATATGGATTATTTTCATTTGTCTCAAGCCATTGGGATCGATACACTGATAAACAAAAAACTTATTACCGCAAATACTATTTTCAGATATATTAGAAGGGGAGAGGTAGTCGATATGACTACACTAAATAATCTCAATGCAGAAATTTTGGAATTTGTGGTTCACCCCGATTCCAAGGTAGCCAATTATAAAATTAAAGATTTAGATTTTCCCAGACTGGCTACCATTGGTGGAGTGATCCAGGATGGTAAAGGGGTTATCGCCTTGGGGGATTATACTATCATGCCTGGTGATCGTGTTGTTGTTTGTGCTATGCCACGATCTATTAAGCGCGTTGAAAGTTTGTTTTTATAAGGTTTTACATGTCCAAATTTAACTATAAAGTTATTCTCCACATTATAGGCGTTCTGTTGCTCTTCAACGGGGGGTTAATGCTTTTGGCAACCATGGCCAGTTGGCTGATGAAAGATGGAGTAACCTTCGAGATGACACTCTCCGCCTTTATGGTGATGATTTTAGGTGGATTTTTCATGTTGGTTTCCAGAAACCACGAAGCTCAAATTCATAAAAGGGAGGGATATTTGATTGTAACTTTGGGATGGGTCATGATGACTATTACTGGAATGACCCCTTTTGTTTTAACTGATGCTATTCAGGATTTGCCCTCTGTTTTTTTTGAAACTATGTCGGGCTATACCGCAACAGGATCCACGATTTTGACCAACATTGAATCTTTACCCGCTGGGATTCTTTTTTGGCGAAGTATGACACATTGGATTGGTGGAATGGGGATCATTGTTTTAGCTATTGCAATACTACCCTTATTGGGTATTGGAGGAATGCAGTTGTTTACGGCAGAGGCTCCTGGACCAAACAGTGATAAACTCCACCCCAGGATCACAGATACTGCCAAAAGATTGTGGTTGATCTATGTTTCCTTCACTTTTGCCGAAACTTTACTTTTGTATTTAGCAGGGATGTCCCTATTCGATGCCATCAACCATGCAATGAGCACCATGGCCTCTGGAGGATTTTCGACTAAAAATTCTAGTTTGGCACACTGGAATCATTTGCCTTGGGTGCAATATATCATTATCGTATTTATGTTTTTGGCAGGATCGAATTTTGTGCTGAGTTATTTTGCCTTTACTGGTAAAATAAAAAAGGTTTTTCAAGACGATGAGTTTTTGGCTTTTGTCAAATCCATTTTTGTTTTTTCCTTGATTGTTTTTATTGTACTTGTTACTCAAGTTGATCTATCAAAAGATTCTTTCGATCATCCTGAAGTTTGGGGAAAGATTGAAAGTAGTCTTAGACATTCCTTTTTTCAAGTTTTGGCCATAGTGACTACGACAGGATTTGTAACTTCAGATTATACAGCTTGGACCCCTTTTATGACAATATTCTTTTTTGGATTAATGTTTTTGGGTGGTTCTGCGGGAAGTACCTCAGGAGGAATAAAGGTTGTTAGACATTTGCTTATGATCAAAAGTGGTTTTCTGGAATTCAAGAGGGCTTTGCACCCCAACGCCATTATTCAATCCCGATACAATGGAAAAGTTGTCAGCAAAGAAATCATAGGAAATATTTTAGGTTTTTTAATCCTTTATATGATTTCCTTTATTATAGGAAGTCTGGTTTTTGGTTTGATGGGATTAGATTTTGAAAATGCGATAGGGGTAGCGGCTTCTTCTCTGGGAAATGTAGGTCCGGCCATAGGAGATTTTGGTCCTGCAAGCAATTATAGTGAATTGCCTGCCTTTGGTAAATATTGGTCTTCATTTTTGATGTTGATGGGTCGGTTGGAGCTGTTTACGGTTTTGATTTTGTTTACGCCATTTTTCTGGAAGAAAAATTAATAACCATACTTGTCTTTCCATCTCAACTTTAGAAACTTTCTGATTTGGTTTTCTTTGTTGTTTTCTCCAGGTTCATAAAATCGAAAACCCTCTAAATCTTTTGGTAAAAATTCCATATCGAAGAAATGACTCTTATGCTCATGGGCGTATTGATACTCTTTACCGTGATCTAATTCTTTCATCATTTGATTAGGTGCATTACGAAGGGGTAGGGGTACGCCTAGGTCACCTTTTTCTTTAACCTTTTGTTGTGCCTTGTTGATGGCAGTATAGGATGTATTGCTTTTTTCGGAACTGGCCAGATAAATTGCACACTGGCTAAGGGGGATTCTAGCTTCCGGTAAACCCAATACAATTACTGCTTGAAATGTGCTGTTTGCCAATACCAGTGCCGTGGGATTAGCATTGCCAATATCCTCTGAAGCGAGGATCAACATCCTTCGGGCGATAAATTTAACCTCTTCACCACCTTCGATCATCCTCGCCAACCAGTAGACAGCTCCATTTGGATCACTTCCGCGAATAGATTTGATAAAGGCGGAGATGATATCGTAATGCAAATCGCCATTTCTGTCAAACATTGCCATTTGAGTTTGAACATTTTTCATCACCAAGGCATTATCTATTTTTATGGGTTTGGAAGAACTGTTGATGACCAGTTCAAGTGCAGATAACAGTTTTCTGGCATCTCCCCCAGAGATTTTTAATAGTGCTTCGTCTTCTAAAATTTCAATTTTTTTATTTTTTAATTCAGTATCGTATTGAAGGGCATTGGAAATCAATTTTTGCAATTGGGATTTACCTAGTGGATTGAGTATATAAACCTGACACCTGGATAACAATGCGTTGATAACTTCAAAACTTGGGTTTTCTGTTGTGGCTCCGATCAACGTGATGCTTCCTTTCTCAACTGCACCCAACAGGGAGTCTTGTTGAGATTTACTAAATCTGTGTATTTCGTCTATGAATAAAAGGGGGTTTTTGCCGGAAAATAAACCACCATTATGTTTAGTTTTTTGAAGAATTTCTCTGATTTCTTTTACGCCTGAATTGATTGCGGAGAGTTGGTAAAAGGGACGCTCATTTTGAAGTGCCAATAATTTTGCTAGTGTCGTTTTTCCTGTTCCAGGCGGACCCCATAAAATCATTGATGGTAGTTTTCCACTTTTCAGGATGTTGGTCAATCCTCCTTCGGGACCAATCAGATGTTCTTGTCCCACATATTGTTCCAGACTTTTAGGGCGCATTCTTTCAGCCAATGGAATATTCATGGTAGTGGTTTTAAGTATGGTTTTGTTGCCGCTGAATTTCATATAATATCACCCCACATGCCACACTCACATTGAGGGAACCCATCTTATCATTCATTGGGAGCTTTATAGTGTCGTCTGCTACTTTTAAAAGCCCTTTTTGAATCCCTTTATCTTCCGATCCCATAATTAGTGCAACGGGACCATTGAAATTGTATTCGTAGGCTGTTTTTGCAGCTTTTTCAGTTACAGCAACAGTTTTGATTTTATGTGACTGAAAAAAGAATAGTGCATCTTTTAGATGATTCACTTTGACCAAGGGTACCGAAAAAACACCTCCGGCAGAGGTCTTGACCGTATCTGAGTTAACGGGAGCTGAACCGGTTTGAGGTAAAATGACACCCTTAACGCCTACTGCAGAGGCTGTTCTTAGGATTGCTCCCAAATTTCGGGAATCTGTAATGCCATCCAAAAGAAGATAGACCATATTTTTATTACATTTTTCTTCTATCAAATTCTCCAATGAGACAAAGTTGATAGGCGCAATTCTGGCTACTACCCCTTGGTGATTTTGATGGGAAAAACGTTCCAAACGTTCAACGGGGACATAGCTGTGAGAAATACCTTTCTTATGAATTTTTTGCTCTAAATGCTTGAATAATTGGCCTTTCTGACCTTTGAGCATCCAAATTTTGTCTATGGTTTTATCCTGAATGATGGCTTCCATGATAGCACGAATACCATAAATTTCTTGAGTTTTTTTCATCATTGCAATTTAGAAATTACCAATTATAAACTGCGAATTATTTTTTTGGAATCAATAGTTTTCAATAAGCATTAAAAGAAGTCTTTTATCGATTACTGTTAATCGCTTCATCAATGTTTAGGTTGGCGTCAATTTCTTTTTGTGGAATTTTGAGGAAAAACTTTTTATCATCAGGAAGTAAATTAGCAGAAGTTCCGATCCTGTGATTACCTGTCCTGCTAATGCCCCTTCGAAGTCTTTTAGCATCAAACCATTCTACTCCCATTTCTCCATATAGTTCCTTTCTTCTTTCAATCAGTATTTCTTCAATTAAAGAGTCTCCATTATTATCTGAAGCTATTGCATTAGGATCTCTGTTTTGTTGAAATGACAACAACATACTGGCGGCATCGTTTTCTTTTCCAAGTCTTGCGTTAGCTTCTATTTCTATCAACATCATTTCCGGAGACCTAATGATTGGAATGTCTGAACTGAAATCAAAGGTAAATTTTGAGGAGGCTCTGGCAAAATACTGATTACCTTCTCCCACATTGTAAAGATCTATAAAAGTATTTCTAACATCTGTTGAACTGAAAAGGGATACAAAATCTTTGTTCCAAAAAGCCAAACCATAACCATCATTGATGTTGTCTGTAAAAGCGTGTGGAGCGATGTAAAAATAGTTGGTTTGATCGGCACGTTGGGGCATTGCCCAAATCCACTCACTTGCGTTCATATCGTCAAAACCCAAAGCATATTGATTGGGGTTTAGCGGATATCCCTGCCGGGCAATTGCAGCTGCATTGGCAGCTTCTTGCCAATTGCCCATAACCAGTTGGACCCTAGCCATAATAGCATAAGCCACATTTCGATTGATGAATGATTTATTAGTTCTGTTTGCTGGAGTAGTTTCGACAGCAGTATTCAAATCCGTTATGATAAAATCATAAAGCTCACTCAAAGTGGACATGGCTTTTCCTTCAATGGCAGGCTCCTTATATATAGGGGGTGCAGGGAGAGATAGGTCATAACTATAGGTGTGTTGGAACTCCATGGCTAATTGAAAAAAATAAAAACCTCTTAAGGTAAAGGCTTGGCCCAAGAACTCGTCTTTCTCTATGTCTGACAAGGTTGAGCTGTTATTCACACCATTGATGAATTGATTGATCTGATTAATTATATAGTAGGGAAATTCCCAGCTGAATTTAGTACGGGTGTAGGTCGGTTCCCTATTGTCATTTTCATAGTCATAAAGATACCATTGGAAACCTAAAACAAGGTCGTTTCCTTTTACGACTCTGGCAAAATACATTGAGTAGAGACCACCTGCATCCGTTCTTTCAAATTGACCACGACTTTGCCTGAGTATACCTGACATAAAGGCATCTACTCCATCTCGGGATTCAAAAATCACCGATGCGTTGACGGATTCAGTAGGCTTGGGTTGGTCCAAATAACCTTTTTCACATCCTTTTAAGATTATTAGGCTAAGGGCCAAAAGTGCAGCATGTAGTTTTTTCATTTTCAAAATTTTACAATTGGAGATTAACCCCTAGGGAAATAGTTTTCATTTGGTGTGATCTGTAATTTGTCAAACCAGAGAGTGCTTGCTCGGGATCAATCCCCTTATGGGACTGAAAGGTGAATAAATTGTCACCTTGCAGATAAATCTTCAAGCCATTGATCTGATATTTTTCCATCCAGCTTTCATCAAAGGCGTATCCTAGGTTGAGTCCTCTCACTCTGATGTAGTTGTTATTAAATAGAAATCGTGAGGAGGTAGCATTAAAATCGTTTTGTTTGTTGAGGAAAAGAGGAACATCAGTTTGGTCTCCAGGGTTCTGCCATCTTTTTTTAAGGTCAGGATGTCCATTTCTTCCGGGAGATTCAAAACCATTCATCAAACTTGAATATACATTGTCGTAGATATAGGACCCAAAACTAAAATTAATCAAAGCACTCAGGTCGAATTTTTTATAAGAAACATTGGCATTAAAACCTCCAACCATTTTGGGAAGCGATGATTTGTCCAAATAATATCGGGTAGCATCTGCATAATCCTTGGTGGTAATCCTCTCTCCGGTCGCCTCTCCATCAGCTGACAGAATATCTTTATACCACATTTGATAACCGTCTTCAGGATCTACCCCAGCAGACTCTCTTATAAAAAATTCGTATAAGGATTTTCCAACTTTCCATTTTTTGGTTCCGTTGATGAATTCGTCTTGTGTTAGATCACTGATTTCATTTTTGTCAAAGGAAAAATTCATTCCCAAGTCAACGGTTAACTCTTCATTCTTCAAAACCATTGAATTGAAGGAAAATTCAATACCAGAATTTTTAATCGCTCCAATGTTTGTTTTAATAGATTCATTACCGGTGGAAATAGCTAAAGGTTTGTCATAAATTAGGTCTATGGATTCTTTACTATAGTATTCAATACTCCCTTGAAGCTTGCCCTCAAAAAGCGTAAACTCAGTTCCAATATTATGGAGTGCTGTTTTTTCCCAAGTTAACTTTGGATCAACAAATTCGGAGGAAATTACCCCGGTATTGTCCAATTGGTTATAGCCCGTATCAAAAACTTGAAGATAGGGGAAGAATCCGATGTTTCTGTTGTTTCCCAATTCACCATAGGAAAATTTTAATTTTAAATAATCTACCCAAATAACATTATCAATAAACGACTCATTAGATAAAATCCAAGATCCTCCAAGAGAGTAAAAATTACCCCAGCGGGTGTCTTTTGAAAATTTGGTAGAACCGTCTCTTCTAAAGGAGACCTCTGCAAAGTAGGTGTTGTCAAAGTTGTAACTAAAACGGGAGATGGCACTTAAAATTCGTTCCTCATTGATGGCTCCACCAACACTTTCTGGCACAGTACTTCCATTTAACACCTTTACATTGGGTAAATAACCCGTCCCCTGGGCTTCTAAAAGGTTTTGTTCTAACTGATAGGATTCGAATATAGCGTCTGCATTGATGGAATGTACACCAAAAGTATTGCTGTAGTTGAGAGTCTGAATGGCATTTAAAGTAGTGAAAAAATTACGATCTTGGGAAACTCTTCCCTGAACAGAAGAGGCAGGACCAAACTTGTTATGAGTGTATCTGAAATCATCAAGTGTAGCCCTTTCGTAAAAAATATTTGATTTAAAATTTAATTCGGAGAGAAGGTTGATTTTTAGAAAACCATTGATTGAGGCATAGGTTCTGGTTTTTAAAATTTCGTTGTTGATTATGGCTCCCAATCCATTTTCATTTGATAAGGCAGGTCTGACACCATTTACAATTTGGCTGTTATTGTTTCCATAGTCGAATTCAGGTAACCCCCCAAAATCATTAAATAATGTTCCATCACTCTCTCTTCTGAAGAGAGGATAATAACTAGGTATAGTATATATCCATTGAATGGAGTTAGAATAACTTGTTCCAGATTGGTTTGGGGCATTTTGTTTGGATGTAGAGTAAGAGATATTCAGCCCCGATTTGATATAGTCGTTAACTTCTGTATCCACATTGATTCGGGTAGCAAATCGCTCAAAATAAGTGCTTTTGACTTGTCCTTGCTCTTTGATGTAGTTGGATCCTAAATAGAAGGTGGTATTTTCACTCCCCCCAGAAAAGGACAGACCATGTTGTTTTTTGTAGGCATTTTTATTGAGAATAGCTCCTTTCCAATCGGTATCCCAGGCAGGAGTTGCATTCAGATTACCTTGGCTGTCAACAGGTTGATCTACTCCATAAGGATTATAGGCCAGCGCAGAAATTAAGTTGGAGGAGGCAGCAGCTCCAGCAGCTTCTGGTGAAAGACCATTCCCATACATTTCCTTGTTACGAAATGCTTCCCAAAAGAATTGAGTATAATCGTCAATTCCCAATAAATCGTGCATACGGGTTGCCATGTTAGAATTTCCATAAACTGTGTTTATGGAAATTCTGGTAGGTGTTTCTCTGGTTCCCGATTTTGTTGTTACAATAATGACTCCGTTGGCACCCCGAGAACCGTAAAGAGATGTGGAAGAGGCGTCTTTTAGTACAGAAATCGATGCCACTTGCTCTTGTGCAATACTATTGAGGTTTCCATTAAATGGTGCACCATCAACAATAATCAGTGGTGCAGCAGAGGCATTGATCGATCCAACCCCTCTGATCCTAATGGTGGGGTTGGTACCTGGAACTCCTCCTGTGTTGACCACATTGATTCCAGGAACACTTCCTTGAATGGCTTGGGTAATGGTGGTGGCGGGTTGAGACTGTATGTCACTTTCGGAGATCACTGCTACTGATCCTACAATGGATTGTTTGGATTGGGTTCCATAGGCAACAACGATTACTTCCTCCAATTCATTAGCAGGAATTAGTGATATGTTTATGGGGCTTGTTGCACTGGCCAAAACTGTTTGTGCTTCATAGCCAACATAACTGTATTCCAGTGTGGCTCCTTCTATAACTTCAATGTTATAGTTTCCGTCAAAATCTGTCGAAACCCCATTAACGGTTCCTAATTCTATAACTGTGGCGCCTGGTAAAGGCATCCCATACTCATCAGAAATGACTCCGCTTACATTAATATTTTGTTGTGCCAAAATGACAAAAGGGGTAAACAATGCCAGAATTATGCAATTCAAGAATTCTTTCATAAAATATACTTATCAAGTCTCCTGCAATTAAATCCAATAAACTTCTAATTCAGATATATACAGAAAAGCTCATAAAGGTAATAATATACATTTAATTTAAAACTATCGTGTTGATGATGATGGATTAAAAAAACTCATAATAATCACCCTAATCTAGAGTGGTTTTATCATATTAGACTTTCTGTATTTAATCATCTGTTTTTTTAAGTGATATTTGAATTGTCATCCATCGTAGTTAATGGTAACATATTTAATTTTTATTGATTTAGTGAAGTGAATTTAACTTAAAAAAAAGTTAATAAATGGGTTAGTGATTTTATATTTCAAAATTCATTTGTAACAAAGATTTTACCACTCCAATCTGAGAGGATCAAAAGTAGTATCCAAAAGAATAATTGTTGACAACATTTTGTTAGGTTTTTTAAAAAAAATAAAAACTATAAAATTTGCGGGTTAAGGGTTTGAATAAAAAAAAATAATTTTTACATTTGCAGGCCCTTAAAATGGGGGGTTTTATAAAAGTTTATGCCAACGATAGCACAATTAGTACGAAAAGGAAGAGTCACCATTACCAAAAAGAGTAAATCGGCGGCTTTGGATTCGTGTCCACAAAGACGCGGTGTTTGTACCCGAGTGTACACCACTACGCCCAAAAAACCGAACTCAGCGATGCGAAAAGTCGCAAGAGTTCGTTTGACCAATGGTAAAGAGGTCAATGCATATATACCCGGAGAAGGACACAACCTCCAAGAGCACTCGATAGTATTGGTCCGTGGCGGAAGAGTTAAGGACCTACCGGGAGTTAGATATCATGTTGTAAGAGGGGCTTTAGACACTGCTGGTGTAGAAGGTCGCCTGCAGCGCCGTTCCAAATATGGCGCTAAAAGACCTAAGAAATAGCCTTAATTCCTTAATGACTGATTATGAGAAAAAGACAAGCTAAAAAACGCCCCCTGCTTCCCGACCCAAAATTCAATGATCAACTGGTTACACGCTTTGTAAACATGTTGATGTGGGAGGGGAAAAAATCTACTGCCTTTAATATTTTTTATGACGCTCTTGAGATTGTAGAAGAGCGGAATAAGGATGAAGAAAAAACCTCATTGGAATTGTGGAAAGAAGCTCTTTCAAATGTCATGCCTCATGTAGAGGTTAGGAGCAGAAGGGTAGGAGGTGCTACTTTTCAAATTCCTATGCAAATTAGACCCGATCGAAAAGTTTCACTGGCTATGAAGTGGTTGATTACCGCTGCACGCAAACGAAACGAAAAATCTATGGCCCTCCGTCTTGCCCAAGAGGTTTTGGCCGCTGCTAAAGAAGAAGGTGCTGCGGTTAAAAAAAGAGTAGATACCCACAAAATGGCCGAGGCCAACAAAGCATTCTCTCACTTTAGATTTTAATCATAAATGGCAAGAGATTTAAAATATACTCGAAATATTGGTATTGCTGCTCATATTGATGCAGGAAAAACAACTACTACCGAAAGGATATTGTTTTATACTGGTGTGAGTCATAAAATTGGTGAAGTACACGATGGTGCTGCCACCATGGACTGGATGGAGCAAGAGCAAGAAAGAGGGATCACCATTACCTCTGCAGCGACCACTTGTACATGGCAATTCCCAACAGAACAAGGAAAACCCACCACAGATGCAAAGGATTACCATTTTAATATAATTGATACCCCTGGCCACGTAGATTTTACGGTGGAGGTTAACCGATCACTCAGAGTGCTTGATGGATTGGTTTTTTTGTTTTCCGCTGTTGATGGTGTTGAGCCACAGTCAGAAACCAACTGGCGTTTGGCGGACAACTACAAAGTTCCCCGTATTGGATTTGTTAATAAAATGGATAGACAGGGATCTAACTTTCTCAACGTTTGCCAACAGGTTAAAGATATGCTTAAGTCCAATGCTGTTCCTATTGTATTGAATATTGGAGACGAGGAGGATTTCCGAGGGATCGTTGATTTGGTAAAAAACCGAGCCATTGTATGGCACGACGATAACTTTGGGTCTACTTTCGATATTATTGATATACCCGAAGATTTGAAAGAAGAGGCAGAATTACTTAGGGGACAACTCATAGAAGCTGTTGCTGAATATGATGAAAATCTATTAGAAAAATATTTTGAAGATCCGGATTCCATTTCAGAGAATGAAGTCCATCAAGCATTGAGGTCTGCGACTCAGGAAATGAGTATTATTCCTATGATTTGTGGATCCTCTTTTAAAAATAAAGGTGTTCAGTTTTTGTTGGATGCTGTTTGTCATTATTTGCCTTCACCCCAAGACAAAGACGCCATTATAGGCACAGATCCTGATACAGGTAATGAAATTGGGAGAAAACCTGAGGTTAGCGAACCTTTTTCAGCCTTGGCATTTAAAATTGCTACGGACCCTTATGTTGGTCGTCTGGCTTTCTTTAGAGCTTATTCAGGTCGACTTGATGCGGGATCTTATGTGTTAAACAATCGAACTGAAAAGAAAGAACGTATTTCACGGATCTATCAAATGCATTCCAATAAACAAAACGCTATTGATTTTATAGAGGCGGGTGATATTGGGGCTGCAGTAGGATTTAAGGATATCAAAACTGGAGATACGCTCTCTTCGGAAAAGTCTCCGATTATTCTTGAAAGCATGGACTTCCCTGATCCTGTAATTGGGATTGCTGTTGAGCCTAAAACCAAAGCCGATGTTGATAAATTGGGAATGTCTTTGTCAAAACTCGCAGAAGAAGATCCTACTTTCCAAGTAAAAACGGATGAAGCTTCTGGACAAACTGTAATCTCCGGAATGGGAGAATTGCACTTGGACATTATCATTGACAGGTTGAGGCGTGAGTTTAAGGTAGAAGTAAATCAAGGACAACCTCAAGTGGAGTATAAAGAAGCGCTTACAGCTTTGGCAGATCATCGAGAAGTTTACAAAAAGCAAACTGGTGGTCGTGGTAAATATGCGGATATAGTATTTACGCTTGAACCTGCTGAGGAAGGAAAAGTAGGTTTAGACTTCATTAATGAAATCAAAGGAGGTAATATTCCTAAAGAATACATTCCCTCTGTAGAAAAAGGATTTAGAGATTCCATGAAAAACGGGCCTTTGGCGGGTTTTGAATTGGATGCGATGAAAGTAACCCTAAAAGACGGATCTTTCCACCCCGTTGATTCTGATTCACTTTCTTTTGAATTGGCTGCTAAACTTGGATTTAAAGAATCAGCAAGAGCTGCCCGAGCCGTTATTATGGAACCTATTATGAAGCTTGAGGTTTTAACCCCTGAAGAAAATATGGGGGATATTGTAGGGGATTTGAACCGACGTAGAGGACAAGTTAACTCTATGGATGACAGAGCTGGTTCCAAAGTGGTTAAAGCAAAAGTTCCGTTATCTGAAATGTTCGGATATGTTACTTCTCTGAGAACTCTTTCTTCGGGTCGTGCTACTTCTACAATGGAATTTGATCATTATGCCGAAACTCCGTCTAACATATCAGAAGATGTGATCACTGAAATTAAAGGGAATAACGTATAAAGTTTAAAAAATGAGCCAAAAAATTAGAATAAAATTAAAATCTTACGATCACAACTTGGTAGATAAGTCTGCTGACAAAATTGTAAAGACGGTAAAAACAACCGGCGCTGTGGTTACAGGCCCTATCCCTTTGCCAACGCACAAGAAAATTTTTACGGTATTGCGTTCTCCTCACGTTAATAAAAAATCTAGAGAACAATTCAAGTTACATTCATATAAAAGATTACTGGACATATATAGTTCCTCATCCAAGACCATTGATGCTTTGATGAAATTAGAACTGCCCAGTGGGGTAGAAGTAGAAATAAAAGTATAATTATAAAAGTTATAAATAAATGTCTGGGTTAATAGGAAAAAAAATTGGCATGACTAGTCTCTTTGACGAAAAAGGGAAAAATATTCCTTGTACGGTTTTGGAGGTAGGGCCATGCGTGGTTACCCAAGTCAGAACCAAGGTTGTTGACGGTTATGATGCACTTCAACTGGGTTTCGATGATAAGGCAGAAAAAAGAGTAAGTAATGCCGCTAAAGGGCATTTCAAAAAAGCAAATACGGCTCCCAAAAAAAAGCTCTTCGAATTCCAGAATTTTGAAGAAGAACACAAATTAGGAGATACCATTTCGGTAGATCATTTTAATGAGGGTGAATTTGTAGATGTTTCAGGAACTTCCAAGGGAAAAGGATTCCAAGGTGTAGTTAAGCGTCACGGATTTGCCGGGGTAGGACAGGCGACACATGGTCAACACAACCGATTGAGAGCGCCAGGGTCCATTGGGGCAGCTTCTTATCCTGCACGTGTATTTAAGGGTATGCGCATGGCCGGTCAGACTGGTAACGAAAAAGTTAAGGTACAAAACCTCGCTGTAGTTAAAGTGGTCACTGAAAAAAATATTTTAGTTGTTAAAGGATGTGTTCCCGGCCACAAAAATTCATATGTAATTGTTCAGAAATAATGGAATTATCAGTACTTAACAATAAAGGAAAAGAGACAGGTAGAAAAGTCAAGTTAAATCCATCTATCTTTGGGATTGATCCAAACGATCACTCCATCTATCTCGATGTAAAACAACATTTGGCTAACAAACGCCAGGGAACTCACAAGTCTAAAGAAAGAGCTGAAATTATTGGAAGTACGCGAAAAATCAAAAAACAAAAAGGGACAGGTAGTGCCCGAGCTGGTAGTATCAAGAATCCTATTTTTCGTGGTGGAGGGCGAGTTTTTGGACCAACCCCAAGGGACTATTATCAAAAAGTCAACAAAAAAGTTAAAAAACTAGCCAGAAAATCTGCACTGAGTTTTAAGGCCAAAGAAAAGTCTATTTTGATAGTTGAGGATTTTAAAATGGCCGTTCCAAAAACTTCAATCTATAACGATATTTTACAAGCCTTGGGTCTTAGTGACAAAAAGTCTTTGTTAGTCTTGGGTGAACCAAATAATAATGTATATTTGTCGTCTCGAAATCTAGGCCATTCTAAAGTTATAACTAACTCAGAATTAAGTACTTATCATATAACCAATGCTTCTAGATTGGTCTTTTTTGAAAGTGCTTTAGCCGAAATCGAGACCATTTTAAATAAAGCTTAACGCTATGAATATTTTAATAAAACCTTTAATTACCGAAAAAGCGACTAACGCTAGTGAGCTTTTCAATTGTTTTAGTTTTTTGGTCAATCCCAAGGTAAATAAGTTAGAAATCAAAAAAGCTATAGAAGTAGCTTATGGTGTTTCTGTTGAGAAAGTTAGAACCCTCAACTATGGCCCAGAAAGAAAAACAAAATATACTAAATCTGGTATTCAATCTGGTAAAACGATTGCCACTAAAAAGGCTTTAGTTCAAATTGCTGAAGGAGATACCATAGATTTTTACAATAATATTTAATCACGTCGGATGTCAGTAAGAAAATTAAATCCAGTAACCCCCGCCCAGCGTTTTAGAGTAGTAAATGGATTTGACGCAATTACTACTGATAAGCCTGAGAAAAGCTTACTCGTTCCGAAAAGGCGCACTGGAGGAAGAAACAACAGGGGAAAAATGACTGTCCAACATCGTGGTGGAGGACATAAGAAGAGATATCGTTTGATTGACTTTAAGCGTAATAAATATGAAATTGATGCGAAAGTTAAATCTATAGAATACGATCCCAACCGGACTGCATTCATAGCACTTTTGGAATACAAGGATGGCGAAAAGCGTTATATCATTGCTCAAAATGGTCTTCAGCTGGATCAAAAAATTTGTTCGGGCGAAAAGGCTGCTCCTGAACTTGGAAATGCTTTATTCCTCTCCAAAATACCATTGGGGACTATTATTTCTTGTATTGAATTGAATCCCGGTGGAGGTGCTGTTATGGCAAGGAGTGCTGGAGCATTTGCACAATTGATGGCCCGAGAAGGAAAATTGGCGACCATCAAATTGCCATCTGGAGAAACACGTTCTATTCCAACCAACTGTATGGCAACCATTGGTGTAGTCTCTAATTCCGATCATCAATTATTGGTTTCTGGTAAAGCAGGTCGATCACGATGGATCGGCAGAAGACCCAGAACCCGTCCTGTAGCAATGAACCCTGTCGATCACCCCATGGGTGGAGGCGAAGGTCGTGCCTCTGGAGGACATCCAAGATCTAAAAATGGTATCCCTGCTAAAGGTTTTAGAACCCGATCTAGGTCTAAAGCGAGTAATAAATTCATAATAGAACGTAGAAAAAAATAATCAATTATGGCTCGTTCATTAAAAAAAGGACCTTTCGTTGCGCTTAGCCTTGAAAAAAAAGTCCATAAAAATGTAGAAGAAAATAAGAAGACAGTCATCAAAACATGGTCGCGCGCTTCATTAATTACTCCCGATTTTGTTGGCCAAACCATTGGTGTTCACAATGGACGCCAGTTTGTGCCTGTATATATTACAGAGAATATGGTCGGTCATAAATTAGGAGAATTTTCGCCCACCCGTTCATTTAGAGGACACGCTGGAGCAAAAAATAAAGGAAAAAAATAATTTACGGATATGGGAAAACGTAAAAGAGAATCTGCAGCAGCTTTAAAAGAGGGTAAAAAAAATATAGCTTATGCTAAACTCAACAATTGTCCTACTTCACCTCGTAAAATGAGATTGGTCGCCGATCAAGTTAGGGGAGAAGATGTAAATAAGGCTTTGGCTATTTTGAAATTTAGTCCAAAAGAGGCCTCTATAAAGTTGGAAAAACTTTTGATGTCTGCTATTTCAAACTGGCAATCAAAAAATGAAGAGACTGATGTCGAAAAAGCGGCTTTGTTTGTCAAAGAAATTAAAGTTGATGGTGGAAAGATGCTAAAACGTCTTCGTCCTGCACCTCAAGGAAGAGCACACAGAATTAGAAAACGCTCCAATCATGTAACTCTAGTATTAGGAGCCAATAATTTAGAAAATTAATATGGGACAAAAAACCAATCCTATTGGTAATCGTTTGGGAATCATTAGAGGATGGGACTCAAACTGGTATGGAGGTAGAAATTATGGAGATAAGTTGGCTGAAGATGAAAAAATCAGAAGATACATTCACGCCCGATTGGCCAAAGCAAGTGTTTCTAACGTAATCATTGAGCGTACCCTAAAACTGATTACTATTACCATTACAACAGCACGTCCGGGAATTATTATTGGTAAGGCAGGTCAAGAGGTGGACAAGCTCAAGGAGGAGTTAAAAAAAATCACCAACAAGGATATTCAAATCAATATTTTCGAGATCAAACGACCAGAACTAGACGCCCAACTGGTCGCAGCAAGTGTTGCACGTCAGATTGAAAGTAGAATATCTTATCGACGTGCAATCAAAATGGCGATTGCTGCATCAATTCGAATGAATGCTGAGGGTATCAAAATTCAAATTTCTGGTCGATTAAATGGTGCAGAAATGGCGCGATCAGAGTCATATAAAGAAGGAAGAATTCCATTGTCAACCTTTAGAGCTGATATTGATTACGCTTTGGTTGAAGCACATACTACTTACGGTCGTTTGGGTATCAAAGTATGGATCATGAAAGGTGAGGTTTTTGGAAAAAGAGAGCTTTCACCCTTGGTAGGTATTTCCAAAAAGTCCGGAGGTGGAAATAACAAGTCAGGCCTATCTGGTGGACGTCAGCAAAGAAGAAGAAACAATAATAATAGATAGGTAAAATGTTACAACCTAAAAGAACCAAATTTCGTAAAGCTCAAAAAGGGCGCATGAAGGGAATTTCCCAAAGAGGGAGTCAGTTGTCCAATGGAATGTTTGGTATCAAGTCTTTGGATTCAAAATTTATTACCTCACGACAAATCGAAGCTGCAAGGATTGCCGCAACCCGATACATGAAGAGAGAGGGTCAATTATGGATCAAAATTTTTCCTGACAAGCCCATTACTAAAAAGCCTTTAGAAGTAAGGATGGGTAAAGGTAAAGGAGCTCCCGAATATTTTGTAGCTGTGGTTAAGCCAGGACGAATTATGTTTGAAATTGCAGGTGTTTCTTTGGCCGTAGCTAAGGAAGCTTTGAGATTGGCTGCCCAAAAATTGCCTGTTAAAACAAAGTTTATAATTGCTAGAGATTTTCAAGCCTAATTATATAATAAAATGAAAAAATCAGAAATTGAAAAATTATCCCTTGAGGACTTGCAAGATAAGCTGGCAGAGTTTCAAAAACAACTCTCTGATTTAAAGATGAATCACGCAGTTAGCCCCTTAGAAAATCCATTGCAGATTAAAATTGTTAGAAAAACAGTAGCAAGATTATTGACAGCTATCACTGCTGAACAAAACGAAATTATTGCCTGAGGAAATATGGAGAACAGAAATTTAAGAAAAGAACGAATAGGCATTGTGACCAGTAACAAAATGGAAAAGTCTATTGTTGTTTCAGAGGTCAAAAGAGTCAAGCACCCAATGTATGGAAAATTCGTTTTAAAGACTAAAAAATACATTGCACATGATGACCTAAATGATTGTAATATAGGTGATACAGTTAAGATAATGGAAACCCGCCCTTTGAGTAAATCAAAATGCTGGCGATTGGTTGAAATAATAGAAAGAGCTAAATAATCATGTTACAACAAGAATCTAGATTAAAAGTAGCTGACAATACAGGAGCCAAAGAAGTTTTGGCTATTAGAATATTGGGAGGAACTAAAAGACGATATGCTTCAATAGGTGACAAAATTGTTGTATCTGTCAAAGAAGCCTCTCCCTCAGGAACTGTTAAAAAAGGACAAGTTTCTCAAGCGGTTGTGGTACGGACGACAAAAGAGGTACGTCGTGCCGATGGATCTTATATTCGTTTCGACGAAAACGCTTGTGTATTGTTGAATCCTACTGGAGAGATGATAGGAACACGCGTATTTGGTCCTGTGGCAAGAGAGCTTCGCGATAAGCAATTTATGAAAATAGTATCATTAGCACCAGAAGTGCTCTAAACTATAGTAATGGGTAAGATAAAAATTAAAAGAGATGATCAAGTACTGGTAATTGCCGGAGAACATAAAGGTTCAAAAGGTAAGGTAATCAAGGTGATTCGTGACCAAAATAAGGCCATCATTGAAGGAACTAATTTGATCAAAAAACACGCCAAGCCCAGTGCACAAAATCCCCAAGGAGGAATTATTGAAAAAGAAGCTCCGATCCATATTTCTAACCTTTCTATTACCACTGCTGAGGGTGAAGCCACCCGTATTGGTTATCGAATTGAAGATGGAAACAAGGTTCGTTTTTCTAAAAAAAATAATGAAGTAGTTTAATGAGTTATCAAGCAAGACTTAAGAAAGAATATAACGATCGCATCACAGCTGTGTTGAAAGAGGAGTATGCTTATGCCAACCTAATGCAAGTTCCCAAACTTCAAAAAATTGTCATCAGTCGTGGAGTAGGAGCTGCTGTGGCCGATAAGAAATTGATCGACTATGCACTTGATGAATTGAGTGGAATCTCTGGTCAGAAAGCTATCTCTACTATTTCCAAAAAAGACGTTGCTGCTTTTAAGCTGCGTAAAGGAATGCCTATTGGTGTTAAAGTTACACTTAGAGGTGAACGCATGTATGAATTTTTAGACCGGTTAGTTACCTCTGCACTTCCTAGAGTAAGAGATTTTCAGGGTGTTAAAGCCAATGGTTTTGACGGAAGAGGAAATTATAATTTAGGGATAACAGAACAAATAATTTTTCCCGAAATCGACATAGACAAGGTTAATAAAATTTCAGGAATGGACATATCTTTTGTTACTTCTGCCAAAACAGACAGGGAAGCAAAGTCATTGCTGAGCGAATTGGGATTACCCTTTAAAAATAGTTAGTTATGGCCAAAGAATCAATGAAAGCACGTGAGAGAAAAAGAGCGAAAACTGTTGCAAAGTACGCTCTAAAAAGAAAAGCACTTAAAGAGGCTGGGAATTACGAAGCTTTACAAAACTTGCCTCGTAACGCTTCTCCGGTAAGGATGCACAACCGTTGTAAACTAACCGGTCGTCCTAAAGGATACATTCGTCAGTTTGGAATTTCAAGGGTAACCTTTAGAGAAATGGCTAACAAAGGATTAATTCCAGGTGTAACAAAAGCAAGCTGGTAATTTAATAATTAAAAAATATGTTTACAGATCCTATTGCAGATTATTTGACCCGAATCAGAAACGCCAACTCTGCTGGGCATATGGTGGTAGATATTCCTGCGTCAAAATTAAAAAAAGAGATTACCAAAATTTTGTATGATCAAGGTTATATACTAAGTTACAAATTCGAGGAAACGAAAAACCATCAAGGTAATATCAAAATTGCACTCAAGTATGATGATTTTTCCAAAGAACCTGTTATAAAAAAAATACAAAGAATCAGCACCCCTGGTTTGCGAAAGTATACTTCGGCAGGCAGCTACCCTAGAATTCTAAACGGATTAGGTATTTCAATTGTCTCTACTTCAAAGGGAGTGATGACCGGAAAGCAAGCTTCGCTTCAACACGTTGGGGGAGAATTACTTTGTTACGTTTATTAAAAAGAAATAAAAAAAATAAAAATGTCCAGAATAGGTAATCTTCCCATTAGAATCCCCGAAGGTGTTAATATTGACATTCAAACGGATAAAATATTCGTAAAGGGAAAAATGGGTGAATTGTCTCAAGACTACACTGATGTGAAATTTGAGCTTGATGATAATATTTTAAATGTAAACTCTTCTTCCAAATCTAAAGAGCACCGTGCAAAACATGGCCTCTATCGTGCTTTGGTCTATAATATGGTTGAAGGGGTTACCAAAGGATTTACAAAAGAATTAGAATTGGTAGGAGTAGGATACCGTGCAAGCAACCAAGGTCAAAAATTGGATCTCGCGTTGGGTTTTTCTCACAATATTTTATTTGAAATCGCCTCAGAGGTAAAGGTAGAAACAGTTTCTGAAAAAGGGAAGAATCCAATTGTTAAACTTTCCTCTCACGACAAGCAACTTTTGGGTTATGTTGCAGCTAAAATTCGCTCTTTCAGAAAACCTGAACCTTATAAAGGTAAAGGAGTGAAGTTTGTTGGAGAACAAATTAGAAGAAAAGCAGGTAAATCTGCATAATCAAATAGTTATGGGATTAACAAAATCAGAAAGAAGAAATAGAATTCACCTTCGGATAAGAAAGATTATTCAGGGAACTGCTGAAAAGCCACGATTGTCTATTTTCAGAAGTAATAAGGAAATTTATGCACAACTCATTAACGATTTGAATGGGAAGACCATTGCCGCTGCATCCTCAAGAGATAAAGAAGTTGCAGATGCAAAAGTCGATAACAAAGTTGGACAAGCTCAGTTGGTTGGGAAACTCGTTGGAGAGCGCGCCAAAAAAGCAGGTGTACGCACCATCGGTTTTGATCGAAGTGGTTATTTGTATCATGGTAGAGTCAAATCATTAGCTGAAGGTGTACGTGAAGCAGGTTTAAATTTTTAAAAATATATATGTATCAAGATTATAAAAATGTTGAATTGGTAAAACCTGCGGGTCTGGATTTAAAGGATCGTCTGGTAGGTGTTCAGCGTGTAACCAAAGTGACTAAAGGGGGCCGTGCTTTTGGTTTTTCTGCTATTGTAGTTGTGGGAGACGAGAATGGTGTTGTTGGTCAAGGGCTTGGAAAGTCAAAGGAAGTTTCTGAGGCCATTGCCAAAGCCGTTGAAGATGCCAAGAAAAACTTGGTTCGTGTTCCGATTGTAAAAGCCACATTGCCTCACGAGCAAAAAGGTAAATATGGTGGAGCTAGAGTCTTTTTAAAGCCAGCTTCAGAAGGTACAGGCGTTATTGCCGGAGGTGCTGTACGTGCGGTACTTGAAGCAGTTGGGGTTCAGAATGTGTTATCTAAATCGCAAGGGTCATCAAACTCTCATAATGTGGTCAAAGCTACTTTCGACGCACTCTTAAATTTGAGAAGCCCCCAAACAATTGCTAAGCAAAGAGGAATCAGTTTGGAAAAAGTTTTTAACGGATAAGAATTCAGATCATGACTAAGATAAAAGTTGTTCAAGTCAAAAGTAGCATTAAAAGAATGCAGTCTCAAAAAAGAACTCTAGAAGCATTGGGTTTAAGAGGGATTGGAAAAGAGGTTACCCATGAGGCAACGCCAAACATTATTGGAATGATCGATAAAGTAAAACATTTGGTTAAAACTATAGAAGTTTAAAAAGATGAGTTTAGATAATTTAAAACCAGCAGAGGGTTCTTTACAAAGACAAGGTAAACGTTTGGGCCGAGGTGAAGGTTCCGGAAAAGGTGGAACAGCAGCGAGAGGTCATAAAGGTGCCAAGTCCAGATCAGGATACTCCAAAAAGATTGGTTTTGAAGGAGGTCAGATGCCTTTGCAAAGACGTGTTCCTAAATTTGGTTTTAAAAACATTAATCGATTAGCCTATAAAGGAATCAACTTGGACACACTTCAAAATCTTGTACAAGAAAATAAGATCAAAAAAGAGGTTACTTTTGATAAATTAATCGAACTAAGATTGGCTGGAAAAAATGAATTGGTAAAAATATTAGGTAGAGGTAAATTGGAATCTCCATTAAAGGTCTCTGCTCATAAATTTTCAGTTACCGCAAGGGCAGCTATTGAGTCAGCAGGTGGTGAAGCTCTTACTATATTAAGAAGAAAGAGATGAAGAAATTTGTTGAGACCATTTTAAACATTTACAACATTGAAGAGTTACGTGGCCGTATTGTTACCACATTGTCCCTTTTGTTGGTTTATCGTTTGGGTGCTCAAGTTGTTCTACCTGGGATTGATTCAGTTCAATTGTCAGAATTGGCCAACCGAACTGATGGAGGAGGTTTATTGGGAATCCTTAATGCCTTTACGGGTGGTGCTTTTGCCAATGCCTCTATTTTTGCTTTGGGAATCATGCCCTATATTTCTGCTTCTATTGTAGTTCAGTTGATGGGAATTGCAGTTCCTTACTTGCAAAAACTACAAAAAGAAGGAGAGAGTGGTAACAAAAAAAGAACTCAAATCACCCGATGGTTGACCATATTAATTTGCGTGGTACAAGCTCCTGCATATTTATATGGGCTTTCTGCCTTGGGTGTTCCTGACAGTGCCTTTGTGATTGGTAGAGGACCCTTATTTATGATTTCCTCTGTAATCATATTGGTTACGGGTACGATTTTTGCCATGTGGCTGGGGGAAAAAATTACGGATAAGGGAATCGGTAATGGAATTTCTTTATTGATTATGGTAGGAATTATTGCCAACCTCCCCCTTTCTTTTACACAAGAATTTGTATCTCGTGTATCTGAAAATAATGGTGGATTGATGATGATCTTGATTGAGTTAGTATTGTGGGTAGTGATTATTTTACTTAGCGTCCTTTTGGTAATGGCTGTAAGACAAATTCCTGTTCAATATGCTCGGAGGAGTGCTGCAGGAACAAATGAAAAAAATGTTTTTGGCTCACGACAATACATACCTTTAAAATTAAACTCTTCTGGTGTAATGCCTATCATTTTTGCTCAAGCACTGATGTTTGCTCCCGCATATTTGGGTGGAGCCTTTGGAGAGTCGAACACAGGTCAGTGGCTCCAAACCAATTTCTCTGATATTTTCGGATTGTGGTACAATATATTATTCGCTGTATTGATAATCATTTTCACATACTTCTACACTGCCATTACTGTACCAACTAATAAAATGTCTGATGATTTAAAAAGAAGTGGTGGTTTTGTCCCTGGTATTCGTCCTGGCAACGAGACTTCAGAATTTTTAGACACAGTGATGTCACACATCACTTTTCCCGGGTCATTGTACCTGGCAGCAATTGCAGTTTTTCCTGCAATAGTAGTAAAGCTTATAGGAATGCAACAAGGCTGGGCTCTTTTTTATGGGGGGACTTCCTTATTGATTATGGTTGGGGTTGCCATTGATACGATCCAGCAAGTAAACTCCTATTTATTGAATCGTCATTATGATGGATTGATGTCCAAACCCATTAGAAACAGAAGAGCAGGAACGATATAATATGGCAAAGCAAGCAGCAATAGAGCAAGAAGGTACGATTATCGAAGCATTATCAAATGCGATGTTTCGAGTGGAGCTTGAAAACGGTCATGTTGTAACTGCACATATTTCCGGAAAAATGCGTTTACATTATATCAAGTTGTTGCCGGGAGACAAAGTTAAATTAGAAATGAGTCCTTACGATTTATCAAAAGCAAGGATTACTTATAGATTTTAAAACAGAAAAATGAAAGTAAGAGCTTCCTTAAAAAAAAGAAGTGTGGATTGTAAAATCGTCCGT
>MDSV01081377.1_pt1 | contig 31486 bp, 15 predicted proteins | sample 810851 | NCBI WGS metagenome assembly MDSV01 (sample SAMN05326640, study PRJNA326480) | marine metagenome | isolation source: seawater | place: Atlantic Ocean: North East | collected 2012 | reverse complement strand
TTTCCCGAGAATTCGTGGGGAGGGCCTCTAACGGGCTCCGGGGGGGGCAGAAGATTCAATCAATAACTCATCCGAATACAGATCGCTGTTGGATGCCTGAAATTCTGCTTTCAACCTTACTTTCAAGGCGCTGAGGTCGAGGAGTTCCCAGCTGAGAAAGGTCCATTCTCCATCTGTTCCATCATGTGAAAAACCAAGAAGGAGGTGATGGGCATCGTCTGTGATCTTGGATGAGCCACTTGAGCCAATCTTATAGTAGAAGCTCCTCAGGGTAGATGCACGGCTTTTAGCCTCGTAGAGTTTGGGATCGAGATAAGCAATTGTTCCAGATTCCACGTGTTCGATACGGAGATCCGGATATCCACTACGTTGTTCTCTTCCCTCACCCGTCTCAGGAATGGAGCAGAAGAGGTCCTGATGAGCGTCAATCTGCTCTCGAAGGGTATCCTCAAAGAAACGTGAGCCTTCGTTAATCCGGCGGAGGCCCCTGAGAGGGGACCCCTCTCCGCTATGAATTTTCATTGCATGATCAGCAGCCTCCCGGATTGCTTTTAGGATGACCAATGAGGCAGGGTTTTCCTTATCAAAGGGAGGTAATTTCCTTCCCGTCGAATTTTCGACGAGGCGGTCAAAGGGGAACCGGCGCTCTCCGAGTTCCGGGGTTCGAAGGATAGCAATAAGATTCTGGCTCTCGCTCGTTGCCTGCTGCGCAGCGGCCTTCCTTTCGGCTTCCTTTCGGCTGGCAAAGCGACCGATTTCGAATGAGCCAAAAGCAACAAGAAAGAGCACACCGGGTGCGATCAATAGAAGACGCTCGCGAGGGGTCATCAGGGCAATCATCTCTGGGAACGCCTTAGGAGGCAAGTAAGGTGACATGAGACAAATCGACCCGACATGCTGTCCCGCTTCGCGGGTCATGGTGTCCCTTTGTTGATATGATACCCTTAGAATAGAGGGTATTCCTGATGGACCGGGAATTGCGACACGGACCTCATGGGTCTCGAAAAAATAACAATCAAACTTCAAGAGGCGCTCCAAGGGGCGCAGCGACTGGCCTCCAAGTCTGGGCATGCGGAGTTGAAATGCGAGCACCTCCTGCTTGGGCTGCTACAGCAGGAAGGTGGACTGGCGGTCCATCTGCTTGAGAAAGCGGGTGTTGACCTTACAGTGCTGAAAGCAAATCTGATCACGCTCCTTGACAGGGAGCCGCAGGTGGAGGGGGTGAGTGGACAGCCGCAGTTGGAGAGAAATCTCCGAGCCATGCTGGATTTTGCTGACGAGGTCAGATCGGAGATGGGGGACGAGTTTCTCAGTATTGAACATGTCGTGCTGAGTATGATGAAAGGAGGTGGGTCCGGGAATGAGCTCCTCGTTGGCGCAGGAGCTGCCGAGGAAGCTTTGGAGAACTCAGTGCGAGAGGTGCGGGGAAGTCAGACTGTGACTGATGAGAATCCCGAGGAGAAGTATCAGGCACTCGAGAAGTATGGGACAGACCTTTGTGTTCTTGCGCGAGAGGGGAAAATTGATCCTGTCATTGGACGGGATGGAGAGGTCCGCAGGGTGATGCAGGTGCTCTCCCGCCGAACAAAGAATAATCCCGTGCTGATTGGCGAACCAGGCACAGGGAAGACGGCTATTGTTGAGGGCCTTGCCCGGCGAATCGTAGGAGGAGATGTGCCGGATTCGATGAAGAACAAGAGAATTATAGCGATGGATCTCGGAGCTATGATTGCAGGAGCAAAGTATCGAGGTGAGTTTGAGGACCGATTGAAAGCCTTTTTGAAGGAGGTCACAGCGGCAGATGGTGAGATTATCCTTTTTATCGACGAGCTCCACACGATCGTCGGGGCTGGGGCGAGTGAGGGAGCGGTTGATGCTTCCAATCTCCTCAAGCCTCAGCTGGCCCGTGGTGAACTACGCACCATAGGGGCTACAACGCCCTCGGAGTATCGAAATTATGTGGAAAAGGATGCAGCTCTTGAACGCCGTTTCCAGCCAGTCAGGGTCGAGGAACCCTCAGTGGAGGACTCGATCGCAATCCTTCGCGGTCTCAAGGAGCGCTATGAAATTCATCATGGCGTAAGAATTCAGGATAGTGCTCTGGTTGCGGCAGCCCAGCTTGGGGACCGATATGTCTCGGCTCGCTTTCTTCCCGATAAGGCAGTTGATCTTGTTGATGAGGCTGCTTCAAGGTTGAAGATTGAACTGGACTCCATGCCGACCGATCTTGACAAGATTGAACGACAAATAATGCAACTTGAGATGGAGCGGCAGGCACTTGAGAAGGAGTCAGACCAGGCTAGCTCTGAGCGCTTAAAGCGGGTTGAGAGAGAGATAGCCAGCCTGCGGGAGGAATCTTCCGGCCTGACTGCCCAGTGGCGTAGTGAGAAAAAGCTGATTGAGGAGGTGCGCGAGCTTCAAGAGCGCATCGATCAGTTGAAGACGGAGGCAGAACGGGCAAAGCGCCTTGGGGATCTTACACGTGCATCGGAATTAACTTATGGAGAATTACCCAGTGCGCAAGGAGACCTCGAGAAGGCAAAATCTCGCCTGGGTGAACGAAATTCTGATCTGCAGCTTCTCAGGGAGGAGGTGACTGAGGATGATATCGCGCGAGTGGTTGCATCTTGGACGGGTATTCCGGTCGATAGACTTCGAGAAGGAGAGCGAGATAAGCTGGTAGAGATGGAAGTCCGGATGGGGGCGCGGGTTGTTGGTCAGAAGGATGCCATACTAGCAGTGTCGAATGCTATCCGGCGGGCCCGGGCGGGTCTGCAGGATGAGAATCGACCGATTGGTTCCTTTATGTTCCTTGGATCGACAGGAGTGGGAAAGACCGAGCTTTCCAAGGCGCTTGCGGAGTTCCTTTTTGACGACGAGAGCTCAATGGTCAGGATCGACATGTCGGAGTATATGGAGAAGCATTCCGTCTCCCGCCTCATTGGTGCTCCGCCGGGATACGTAGGCTATGAGGAGGGAGGCCAGTTAAGCGAACACGTGCGGAGGAACCCCTACTCGATCATTCTACTCGACGAGATCGAGAAAGCGCACCCGGAGGTATTCAATGTTCTCTTGCAGGTTCTTGATGATGGACGTGTTACTGACGGGCAGGGGCGCACAGTAGACTTTCGCAACACGGTTCTGATCATGACTTCGAATATCGGCGGCGACATACTGGCGGGAGAGGGAAATTCCGAACAGCAGGAGGCTGGAGTTATGGAGGCTCTTCGCAGCCATTTCCGCCCGGAGTTTCTCAACCGGGTCGATGAAACAGTGTTATTCCAACGTCTCGGCAGGAAGGAGTTACAGAGAATTGTGCGCCTGCAGCTGGAAAGGGTAGAGGCACGATTATGCAGGAAGGGGCTTAGTCTGCGGATCAGTAAGGAGTCAGAGGATTTTCTCGCGGAGGAAGGTTATGATCCCATTTACGGAGCAAGACCGCTCAAGAGGGTCATTCAGAAGCGTCTACTTGATCCTCTTAGTTTACAGGTGCTTGAGGGTGTTTTTGTCGAGGGCGATACGGTCGAAGTAGAAATGCAAAATGGGGAGATTGTCTGTCAGATCGCTCAGAAGCGAGCGGCTTGAGACGGCTCGCGCACCTGTTCAGAATAAGGGAGACCTAAGGGTCATCTGACGCAGAGTGATAGAGCGGTCTCCCCCGTGGGCTGGGCAGGCTGGGGCCCTATCGCGGTTTGCGCGTAGGCCCTCGAGTTGGGGAGGGACGTTGGGAGTGATGCCGATAAGAGAAAGCGCAAGGGAAGGGCCAGACGTCCATACCAGAGTGATTTCAAGGCCGTCCTCCGGGACTCCTCGGAAGAGGAGGGACTGCTGGCCGTTAACATCCGGCTCGGGTAAAGGGATGTCCATACCAAGCGCGGTGACCCGAGAGAGTCCTGCTGCCTGATTAAGCCTGATCTGAATTTCCTGGGATGCGATCGTTGGGCGAAGACGGATTGTTGTGCTGTGGGACTGCTCCGTAGTATTCCATTTCAGAAGCTCAAGATCAGGGCCGGCTAGCTTCGCCCTAGGGGCGCTGAAGAGAGAGGAGCCCAAGGGATAAGGAAGCTCATCAGCATTGGGGAACGGGTCCAGGGTTCTGGTCAGCGTCAGAGGAATGTCTCCCTCCCAGGATGATAATGCGATCTGGGCATCCTTTCGGTGAGAAGCTTCAAAATAGGTCAGATTGATCTGCTGTGGCGCTTCCGGGCTGAAGCAGGGCGATTGCAACGCGGTGTATCCGGCCCCGACAGCTCCCGCGAGCAGGAGAAAACAAAGCCCTGAAGTAACCGGTCTTGCGAGGGAGGAGATAAGCGGGGCGAGTGGAAGGAGCAGGAGAACAACAAGAAATGAAATGAATGGTGGAGCGGCGAATACTCCGAGAGCGGTTGGAAGAAATTTAATGAAGGGAACTAAGACCAGAGACGTGGCGGCGGCGACAAGGAAGCAGCAGAGAGGAAGGAGACGGCGTGGCCTCCGATTGTGCCCGGCAAGCAGGAACGAGGCGAGAGAGGCCATGAAGGCTGGGAGTATGAGGACGTAAGAGAATCCCTCGGCCATAAAGCTCAGGATCAGAGAACCAAGGGCGAGAGCGATAGCGTGGAGAAAATAGAAGACGATTGGATCGGTTCGAATGATTGCGACAATTGCCAGGGTAGATAGGGCAGCAACGAGAGAGGGCACGAGGAGGTCGAAATGAAAGCGATCGGGCCATGGTGTTGGAGTCGAATCAAGATGTTGAAGGAGAGTCGCTGAGAGCCAGCCGACGATTATCCCAAGGAGTATGATCAGCGCCCAGCAAACTCCTCCGCGGAGGAGTTCTTGTGTTTGCCAGCAACAAGCGTTACCCGCGAAAAGAAAGGAGAGGATGATGGAGAGCAGAATGGCTCCGGCAAGCCAGGGAGAGCGCCCTGCAGGCCACGAGAGGATGAAGTGAGATCCGAGATCGGTGTAGACCGCATCCCTGCTGGAAGAGGGATCGGTCCACTCCGAGAGCAGGAGTTGACGGGTCATTGCAAGAGCATGGTCCCCCTGATGTTGCAGGCTACCAAGGTCGAGGTTCCCGGTGTCGTCGAGGGGGGTATGATACTGCTTAGGATTGCCGATAAAGGCAAAGTTGAGTCCACTTAGCCCCCGCTTCATAAAGACGGTGAGGTCGGAGGAGTTAGGCATAGAGCGATAAATTGAGACGTAAGCGGAGCTGCTCATCGGGCGATCAAGGCCTTGCGCCATTTGTTCAACGAGCCATGAATTTCCCTCTGAAGTTTCGAACATGAGGCTGCCGCCGGAGTTGCCCCGGGCTTCCAGATTTATCACGACGCCGATTTGATCTGCGATTTCGTTGAAGCGAACGAATCCGCGGGCGCCCACGAGGCCAACTTCCTCCCCGTCAGTGAAAAGTAGAAAGACGGGACGGGCGAGGGGTGTTTCCCTCATCAGAATAGAGGCGATTTCTATCAGTGATGCCACGGCTGCTGCATCATCACTGGCGCCGGGACCTGCAGCGACGGAGTCGTAGTGGCAGGCGAGGAGGATGGCGGGAAGATCCGGATTTGAAGAAGGTAATTCGACAAGTAGATTCCGGGCGAAGGCGAGGCTAGTACCCTCGGTAGGTCTTCTACTCGAGACCCAATGGTCATTTTGTATGGGATCAAGCCCAAGATCTTTGAATTCCTGAAGAATTCTGGAGCGGACTCTTTCATTGGCAGGTGAGCCGAGGGGATGAGGGGCGGCCTCTGGAAGAATTGCCTTCAGGCGCTCGAATGCCCGCTCTCCGGAAAAGACATCGGAGGGCTCTTCAATGCCGACGACAGGGGGCGGATCATATCTGGTTGAGAGGTAAGCTCCAAACAGAAGAAGAAGGAGCATTACTGCAGCCAGCGCGATCTTAGGATGCTCCGCCGGGATCCATCCTGAGATAGATCGGGAGCGACGTTCGGAATCCATCTGGGAACGATATCCTCGCAGGGTCACAGACAGGGTCGATGCGGAAGTTTTTTTAGAATAGTAAGGGATACAGCTTAAAAAACGCCTTCGGCCTTGTTCCCACGAGTGGGAGTTGTCAGCCTTCGAAAATGAAGGTTTTCCCCGGCTGCTTTCGCCGATTACTGCTCCTCGGTTTCGTTCTCCTCCTCGGTAATGGAATTGTTCTCGCTCAGGACACGGAGACAAATTCTCTGTCTCCAGTTGCTGAGATCGTATTGGCAGAAGAAGCCACGCCAGAGGTAGAGAAGAGTGAATCGGTTGACGGGCTCATCGACAAGGGTTTCGGTTATGCAACTGGCTGGTTTGTTAAGGCGATTTTCTCTTCCATCCGAATTGCAGATTATGACGTTCTTTGGGTTATTCTCTGGTTGGCTGCCGCAGGAATCGTCTTCACGGCGGTTTTCAAAGCGGTCAATATACGGGCTTTCCCCTTAGCACTGCGGACAGTCAGGGGGAAATACAGTGGGCCTGATGATCCCGGTAATATCTCGCATTTTCAGGCACTTGCGACTGCAGTCTCGGGAACGGTTGGCCTTGGGAACATCGCCGGAGTTGCGATCGGTATTTCCATCGCTGGTCCGGGAGTTGCTTTCTGGCTCTTTCTCAGTGGGTTTCTGGGAATGGCCACCAAGTTCGCTGAGTGCACTCTTGGAGTAAAATATAGGAGCATCGATGGAGGGGGCCATGTCCAGGGCGGACCCATGTATTACCTGAAGCGAGGAATGGCGGAGCGTGGACTGGGTCCGGTTGGCGCCATCCTTGCGGTGTTCTTTGCGATCTTCTGTGTCTTCGCGTCGTTCGGAGGTGGAAACATCTTTCAGGTCAACCAAGTCACCCAGCAACTTATCAATGTTACCGGGGAGGAAAGTTTCTTCGCCTCGAATCAGTGGGTTTTCGGCCTGATGATGGCACTGGTAACAGCTCTCGTGATTATTGGAGGGATTAGATCAATCGCCAAGGTAACCTCGAAACTGGTTCCAACGATGTGCGTGATTTACATTCTGAGTGCTCTCCTCGTGCTTGTCGTAAACGCCGAGGCGATCCCTGGAGCGATAGGCATGATCGTAACCGAGGCGTTTCAGCCTCGTGCTGCGGTGACGGGTGGTATTCTCGCAGCGTTTATATGGGGGATGCGCCGGGCTACGTTTTCTAATGAGGCGGGAATCGGATCTGCACCTATTGCGCATTCTGCAGCCCGGACACGTAAGCCGGCATCGGAGGGGGTGGTAGCGCTCCTCGAACCCTTCGTGGATACGGTGATTGTGTGCACGATGACTTCTCTGGTCATCGTTACAACGATGCAGTTCGATGGCGACACAGCGAACTTTACGGTGAACGGAGAGGCATTCGAACTGGGCCGAGACGCGAATAATGATAACTCGTTTGGAATTGGTCTCACCTCGGCTGCTTTCGAAACCGTGAACTCCGGATTCAAGTATCTTCTCTTTGTTTGCGTCCTTCTGTTTGCGTTTTCCACCCTAGTGACATGGAGTTATTACGGTCTACAGGCTTGGCAATACCTCTTTGGAAAGAATCAGGTTCTTGAGCTTACCTATAAGGCAGTCTTCTGCCTTATAATTGTCGCTGGAGCCTCGGCTAATGTCGGTAATGCGGTCGACTTCTCGGACGCTGCTTTATTTGCAATGAGTATCCCGAATCTTATCGGAGTCTATTTTATGATTCCGATTATCAGGAGGGAATACGCCAAGTTCCAATATTTTGCCGATAGGGTTGACAAGGGATCCTCGCTGGAGGAAGCGGATGCTTCCGCGGAAAAGGCCTTTCCGGACCAGTAAAGAGGGGTAAGCTGATTCGATGGCGCGCAAATACACTCTGGAGCGTCCGACCACCAGTGGTGCGTCCGGGATTAATTTTGCTGAGGACCTGAACGAACAGCAGTTCGCAGCGGTTTCTTCTCCGCCCGGACCGGCCCTTGTGATCGCAGGAGCAGGGTCCGGCAAGACTCGAACCTTGACCTATCGGGTGGCCTATCTCCTCGACCGTGGAATCGAGCCTCGAAATATCCTCCTTCTGACTTTCACCAATAAAGCTTCCAAGGAGATGCTCGAGCGAGTCAGGTCGTTGGTTCCCCGGGATGTGAGCGAAATGTGGGGAGGGACGTTCCACTCCGTTGGTAATCGGATTCTAAGGCGGCATGCGGAGGAGATCGGATTCACGAAATCGTTTTCGATCATGGACCGAGATGACCAGAAGTCCTTGATGAATACGGTGATTGCCGAATGCGAGATCGATACTACGGCGAGGCGTTTTCCCAAGCCGGATGTTCTGATCTCGATTTTCAGTTTGATCGAGAATACGGGAGTTGCTCTCGAAGATCTTCTGGAAGATCGCTATCCCTATTTTGAAGAATGGGCAGAAGAGATTGCGAGGGTAGAAGCGCGCTATCGTGTGAAGAAGCGTCAGATAAACTCGGTGGACTTTGACGATCTTCTTGTGCTGACTCTGAAGCTTCTGCAGGAAAACGAGGAATTGCGTGGGCTTTACCAGAAGCGATTTCAGTATGTTCTGGTAGACGAGTTTCAGGATACGAACCATGTGCAAAGTGAACTGGTAGACCTTTTAGTGGGAGAGGGCCAGAGTCTCATGGTGGTAGGGGATGACGCCCAGTCGATTTACTCGTGGAGAGGGGCCGATATGGATAACATCTTGAGCTTTCCTGAGCGTTACCCTGATGCGCAGGTCTACCGGATCGAGAAGAATTATCGTAGCGTGCCAGAAATTCTCGAGCTCTCGAACTCGGCCATAAAAGCTAACCGCCATCGCTTCGAGAAGGACCTGGAGGCAGCGCGAGAGGGGGGAGCGATGATGCCGGCCTTGGTGTCGTTGGAGGACCCTAATTCGCAGGCTCAATTCGTGGCCCAGCGTATTCTCGAGTTGCGGGAGGAGGGGGTGGAGCTTGAGGAAATCGCAGTCCTCTACCGGGCTCATCATCAGAGCATGACTCTTCAGATGGAGCTAAGGAATCGGGGTATTCCTTTCCAGATTACCAGTGGTCTACGTTTCTTCGAACAAGCTCATATCAAGGATGTTGCAGCTTTCATGCGTTTCGTGACCAATCGCCGCGATGAAGTGAGTTTCAAACGGATGGTCTGCCTGCTCCCGGGGATTGGAGCAAAAGGTGCCAGCAAACTATGGAAAGGCTGGGCGGCAACCCCTCACGCTACGGCAGAGAATCCTCCTGCGGCTTTTTCTGATATTCTTGCAGATTTGCCGGTCCCCAAGAAGTCGGCATCTCACTGGGAGCAGCTGGGGCACACCCTTGATGAGCTAGTCAGTTTGGATGGTTTTGCGAGACCTGCCGAAATGATTTTCAGTATTCTCGAGGGGGTCTACGACGAAGTGATGCGTGAATCGTTTGATAATTACGAACACCGACGCTCGGACCTCGAGGAATTGATGAGTTATGCGGATCGATTCGACGATGTACTTGAATGCCTCGCCCAGCTCTCCCTCATGTCGGCTGTAGATGGTGATCCTAGTGGAAGTAAGGCCGAGTTGGATCCTGAGCAGGTTGTACTCTCCTCTGTTCATCAAGCGAAGGGGCTTGAGTGGAGAGTCGTTTTTGTGATCTCCCTGACAGATGGAATGTTTCCCAACGGGAGAGTGCTTGATGCGGATGATGAGTATATGCTTGAAGAAGAGCGCCGGCTTTTCTACGTGGCGATCACGAGGGCAAAGGATGAGCTTTATCTCACCTATCCACAGATCAATCCCAAGAGTTACTCCGGCGAGGTTATTCAGAGGCCTTCCCGCTTCCTCGATGATTGTCCTGCCGAATTGATGGAGGAGTGGCAGGTTTCAGGCGAGTGGTAAACAGAACCTTTCTCAGCAACTTCTTCCGCCATCGGGAAGAGTTTCGGTGGATCCGGACAGATCTTCAATAACACCCCGGGCACGAGGCCACGCGGCTTTCGCTTCCAGAATGATCCAGAGTTGTAGAGCGATAGTCGCTAGTCCCAGAACTGCGAGGAGGAATTGAGAGTTCTGGAAAAATTCGCAGACTTTGATCGTCATCGCGATTCCGGGGAGGATGAGCATGACGATAGTAGGAGGAATAATAAACCAGACCGGCAGGGAGCGGCGCCATAACCAGAAGGTAATTACAAGGAAGGCCAGGCCAGCGAGGAGCTGGTTAGTAGCTCCGAATAGTGGCCAGAGAATCAGTCCACCCTTGCCGGCAGAGTTGAGGGTCCAAGTCACCTCAGGTGGGGGAAGCGCCGCGAGGGTTCCGGCAAGGACGATGGCAAAGATAGTGGCTCCGTGCTTATTGGTCAGGATAGAGAGGGGATGGGAGGAAGGTGATGCAGGAGAGGTCTTCTTACGAGTGAAGGTTGAGGCTAGTTCTTGCACTACGTATCTCTGCAGGCGACAGGCTGTATCAAGGGTCGTAGCCGCAAAGGAGGCGACGAAGACTCCCATCAGAGCCACCGCAAACTGAGCCTTCAATCCCAAAGCGATAAGGAAATTGGCGGAACCTTCTACGAAGGCGCCTATCTTGGCCCCGAGGCTGCCCGCAGCAGACCATGAATCGTAGCGGGCATCATACGCGGCACTCCCGAACAGGGTCTCACCGTCAGCCTGAGCTCCGAGACCAAGACCTGCGACGCAGGCAAGAATAACAAGGACGGCAAGGAATCCCTCGGTGATCATCGAACCGTATCCTACAAAGAGGGCATCAGACTCTGACTTCAGCTGCTTGGAGGAGGTTCCTGAGGAAACGAGGCAGTGAAATCCTGAGATTGCTCCGCAGGCGATCGTAATAAAGAGAAAGGGAAAGATGGAGGGGGCTCCCTCTGGTGCAGCCCGGAAGGCCGGAGCTGCAATCTCAAGGGCTTGGCGCTTTCCTTCAGGGCTTACAGGTGCCCCCCCGACGAAAGCTGTAATCACCAGACCGACCACGATGAGGCCCAGGGTTGAAATAAGCTGAAGGGAATTGATGAAATCCCGAGGCTGAAGGAGGGTCCAGACTGGTAAGACCGAAGCGATATAGGAGTAGACGAGCAGAATGCAAACCCACGCAATAACCGGCATGGAAGCAAGAGTCTCGTTCATTGTCGCAAGAAAACCGATATTTCCAAATGCGACAGTGAGATACATGAGCCCTAATGTCACAAGCGAGGGGATCAGGAGGTTTACCCCATGGCGGTGGAGATAGAATCCAATTACCACTGCGATTGGGATTTGAATGAGACAGGGAAGAATAGCGGCAGGATACTGCTTCAGGACGGCTGCAATCACTAACCCGAAGATTGCGAGGACAATTGTGAGGGCGAGAAAGAGCACGGAGAGAAAGAGTAGTCTCGTGCGCTGGCTGAGGATGCGTCCCGCAATGTCGCCCACGGTCTGGCCGCGGTTCCTGATCGAAACCACCAGAGCTCCGAAGTCGTGAACCGCTCCGATAAGAATGGATCCAAAGAGGACCCACAAGAGGGCTGGGACCCAGCCCCAGATGACGGCAAGAGCAGGCCCGACGATGGGGCCAGTCCCTGCAATACTGGTAAAGTGATGCCCAAAGATTACGCCCTTACGGGTAGGAACGTAGTCGTTGCCATCCTCCATTTCTACCGAAGGAACTCGAGCTTCCGGGTTCAGTTTAAAGATCTTCCGAGCCAGAAATTTCCCGTAGGTGTGATAGGCAATAAGGTAAAAGACGAGAGCGCCCAGAGCGATGGCAAGAGTTTGCATGGTCGGAGAGGTTCAGGAGGTGAAGAATACGGCTGACAAACGGTCAGGCGTTCACCGGTCTGACTTGTCTGGATCACAGTGTGCGGGAGACAGAGCATCAAATACGGGTCCAGGCACATAGCGCCGAACTGTGTCTTCCCACCCTTCCGGCCCGATCAATCCCTTTACCATGCTTGAGCTAAGCTCTGCTATATCGCGGGGAGGCATCAGGAAAATGGTTGTTATTTCTGGAGCAAGGTCAGCATTAATGTGACGCATCACACGCTCATATTCGTAATCATCGCCAGTCCTTACACCGCGAAGGATGTAAGCCGCTTTTTTCTGCTTGGCGTAATCTACCAGATAACGGTTGTCGAAGTGCGAGATCTCAAGGCGCTCACAGGAGGGCACGGAAGCTTTCAGTAGCTTAAGCCGTTGCTCGACGCTGAAGCTGTATTGCTTTCCGGGATTGGTTCCGATGGCAACGATCAGGCGATCGAATAATTCTAATCCGCGTTGGATCATCCAGAGGTGACCGTTGGTTGGAGGATCAAAACTCCCTGCGTAAACAGCCGTGTGCATGATGTTACTGGCCTACCGGTCGGAGATGTTAGATGTTCCGCCGGATTATGGCAGTCCGTTTCAGCATCTTGATCCATTCATCATAGCGAACCGACCGTTTTTCCATCTCGACCTCCTTGCGCATCCGCTCGCGCATTTCCGTATCGAGTGCGGGAGTTGGTCCCGGGCTTATCTTGACGATTTTCACGATAGTAAAGCCGATCCTGTCTTTGAGAGGGCCGACAATATCCCCTTTGGAAGCTTCGAAAATGATATCAGCAAAGCCCACTTCTAGATCCGAGCGCAAGGTGTCTTGCCAGAGGCCACCCTTGTCAGCGAAAGCTCCTGATGAGTGTGTTTCGGCAGTTGCAGCGAAGTCTGCTCCGCCCCGAACTTCTTCTGCAAGCTTTTCAGCGAGGGCGAGTTGTTCTTGCTGGGTGGCAACCGGGTTTTCCTGATTGATTGCGGGAATGTAGATTTTGCGGAAAGTAATCTTGTCTTCGGTCTGATCACGCAAATCTGCTGCACGTTGCTTGAAGCGTGAAACGATCTCGCTCTCAGTAGCAGGCGCAACATCCTTGAACTGTTCCCGTTTGAAGGACTGAACCAGAATCTTTTCCTGTTGCGACCTCTCGAATTCCCGCCGGGTCATTCTTGTTGACTGGAGGTATTTCCGGAATTCTTGCTCGTTGCCGTCGAAATTGATTTGGACAAATCGTTCAACATCCTGTTTTACGATATACTCGGGGATTTGCAGCTTGCGCTCCTCGAGGTTGCTCAGGACCAGCTTATGCTCGATGAGTTCCTCCAGAACTTCGTCTCTCGCCTCTGCGAAGGCCCGCTGGAACTTTTCCCCACGACGAGGATATTTCGCGAGTAGCGAGGAGATCGTGGGGGCAAGCTGCTGCTCAACCTCCCTCGTGCTGATCATCTTTCCATTGACAGTGGCTGCGGTCTTGAGGAGTGGGACAGGGGCGGCTGTCAGAGGAAAAGTCAGGAGTGCGATAAAGAAGAAAATAGTTTTCATGGTCGGTTGAGGGACTCTAACCACTCGATTGCCTCGGAAAGCATACTGCTCGGATGCTTTGACCTCAAGCGGGGAAACTGGCGGTTATTAACCATCAGGAATCCGCCGTTACGCTGGACCATGAGGCGATCTCCACGGATCTCGACAGTTTCTACGCTTGCCATTGTAGCCTCAAATCTAAGCCGGGTGACTTTGATAAGGTTTCTCGCGGGCCGGGGTATTGGACCATAACGATCCTTGAGCCTTGATTCAAAGGCGTGCAGCTCTTCCAGAGAGGTGAGGCTGGCCATTTCTCGGTAGGCTGCGACACGGGCCTTGGAGTCCTGAATGTATTCTGCGGGGAAATACGCTGGAAGCTTCTCATCATCAGCTTCTTGGTATCGGGATTCAGAGAAGACAATAAAACCCGCCCGAAAGACTACGTCGACCCTTCGGCGAACCTTATGGCCGCTCAGCTGCTCGACAGATTGTCGCAGGAGCTGACAGTAGAGATCGAAGCCTACAGCGGCAATATGGCCCGATTGCTTTGTGCCGAGCAGGTTGCCAGCGCCGCGGATTTCGAGATCGCGCATGGCAATCTTGAAGCCCGACCCCAATGCGGTATACTGTTTGATCGCGCTCACTCGTTTTTTCGCATCGCCCGTAGAGACCTGGTCTCGTGGCAGCATGAGGATGGCGTAGGCTCGTCTGTCAGCCCTGCCGACTCTGCCTCTCAGTTGGTAGAGGTCCGCCAGCCCAAAACGATCTGCCCGGTCGATCATGATGGTATTGGCGTTAGGAATATCAATTCCGCTTTCGATAATGGTGGTAGAGAGGAGAACATCCGCTTTCCCCTCGACAAACGTATGCATGACCTCTTCGAGGTCCTCCCGGGCCATTTGGCCGTGGCCAATCAGAATCCGGGCTTCGGGAACCAGTTCGAGCAGACGCTTTTGTATGATTTCAATACTCTGAACCCGGTTGTGGAGGAAGAAAACCTGTCCGCCACGCTCCAACTCCCGGCGAATGCAGTCCCGTATGACGCGTTCGTCGTAGGAGCAGACCGAAGTGTGAACCGGGATGCGGTTCGGAGGAGGAGTGTCGATTGTGGACATGTCGCGGACGCCCATTAGAGATAGGTAGAGCGTGCGAGGGATGGGAGTAGCCGAGAGGGAGAGGAGATCAACCTGATGGAAGCGTTCCTTGAATTGCTCCTTATGCTTAACCCCGAACCGTTGCTCCTCGTCAACGATTGCGAGTCCGAGATTATGAAAGACGATATCTCCTGAGAGAAGGCGGTGAGTGCCGATCACGATATCTACACTTCCTTCCGCCACGCCTCGGATGGTGTCGGTGATTTCGCTAGGCTTGCGAAAGCGGCTCAGGAGGTCAATCCGGATGGGGAAGTCGCTCATTCGCTCGCGGAATGTTCGCCAATGCTGTTCGGCCAGCACCGTAGTTGGGACAAGAATAGCGACCTGAGAGCCTCCCGTGACCGCCTTGAAGGCAGCTCGAATGGCAACCTCGGTTTTGCCAAAGCCGACGTCGCCGCAGATGAGCCGATCCATAGGCTGACTGGACTCCATGTCCGCTTTCGTTTCCGAGATGGCCTGAGCTTGGTCGGCTGTTTCAGTAAATGGAAAGGAGTTCTCGAATTCCCACATCCACCGACTGTCTGCGGGGTGTGCATATCCGTGTTTAGAGTCCCGCTCGGCGTGTGTTCGGAGAAGTCGAGCGGCATAGTCCATGATCGCAGTTTCTGCCGATTTTCGGACTTTTCCCCACCGGCCATCGCCTAACCGGCTCAGGGCAGGGGTCTTACCTCCCACTCCGACATATCGGGAAATGAGGTGGGAGTGGTCGATAGGCACATGCAGAGTGCTTTCGTGCCGATATTCAATGGAAAGCTCCTCCTCCCCGTTTTCTCCGTCTGTCAAACCACGAAAGCGCCCGATTCCGTAGTCCGCATGGACAACAAGATCGCCTTCGTTGAGTTGATCCAATTCGGTAGCTGCGGCATGCGAGCGCACCTTCTCGAGGCGGCGGAGGCGGTTGTTTCCTCCGGAAGGTTGTGGGCGGCCGAGCAGTTCTCCCAGCGAAAGAACCGCCATCTTTGCGGAGCGTAGAACGAAGCCCTCTGGAATGGAGAGGTCAAGAAAACGATAGTTGCTTTCCGGAAGTTGAGTTCCGGATAGTTCCCGAAAACGTTCACGTTCACCCTCGGATCCCGCTGCAATATAAATGGTCCATTGCTCTGCAAGCCATTGATTGATGTGATGAAATACAGTGTCCTGCTGTGCTTCTTGGAGTACGAAGTCGCCGGCATTGAAGTGGGCAAAGGGAGTTCCGTAAGCTTCTACCATGAGGGCTCCGCCGGAGGGGCTGTCAGTAAAAATCATGTCCGCGTTTTTGATTCCTTCCTCAAGCGCGATGATGGTGTCAGCTTCAAAGAGCCAGTCGCAGATTCTGTTCTCCATTACCGGAGAGGTAAGGATCAGCTCAGCATGGTCGAGTCGGCGGATAGAGGTCTGCGAATCGAGATCAAATTCACGAAGAGAGTCTAGCTGCAGGTCAAAAAACTCGAGACGCAACGGGTCGACTGCCTGAGTGGGGAATACATCAAGAATTCCTCCTCGCCGGGCAAACTGTTGACGGGCGTGAACCTGGGACACCTGCTCAAGGCCGGCTGCCAGGAATTGCTGCTGCAAGGAGTCAGGAGCGCACTCCTGCCCTGTCCGCAGATGAAGGAGAGAAGATGCCAGTTGAAGCGGGGCAGGGGCCGGATGGGACAGAGCATCAGCGGAAGCGACAATGATTTTCTTGCCGGAGTTTTCGCGGCATTTGGCAAGGTGCTGAAATGCGGCAAGGCGCTCGGCGTCGGGCTCGGGGTCGAGGATTTGAGCGTCAAGGATGCCTGAGGGAGGATCTGGAATGCTCACCACCTTCTGGCCCCAGGCCGCCAGCTCGGAGGAGATTCGGTCTCTGTGGCGGGCGGAGCCCCCCAGGATCCAGAGCTGTGAGTCCGGGCCGAGCGAAAGGGATACCAGAGCAGTTGCAAAGGCTTGCGCAGAAAGTTCGATGGGCCCTACAGAGAGAGGTTTTTCGCTTTCAATTCGCTTGGAGGATTCACTGAGGGCGCACCTGTCCCGTGCGAAAGCAAGGGCGTCCGCAGGCGAGTAGATTGTTGAAGCTGGGGAATCTGAGTTGATTCGTGGGCAGAGAAGACAGGACGAATGGCCTTGGGCAACTTAGATCTTCACAAATGTGAATAATCAGGTATTTTGTTAATAACCTGTAAATAACTGAAAGCACATGGGGAGCTTCCTCGCCAATCCGTTAATATTTGTCATTACACTTGCATCCCTCGGTCTCACGGGATGTTCATCGCATAGAAGTTTAAGGGTCGGCGGGATGCCGGGTTACCGAGGAGGACCTGCTGGGATGCTCTCCGCCAGTAGCGGTTCTGTGACGGGGGAGAGGTCTTCCGCAATCGCGGGTTCAGGGCTCGCTCGGCAAAGAGTTTCTGTTAGTGCCCCTGCATCAGTTCCGCGCAAGGCCCCTTTGACGCTTCTTTCAGAGGTCAGGGTTCACAAGGATTACCTTCCCAAAAGCGCTCGTGGCCGGAAAGGGCAGAGTTCGATGCGCCCCCGCTATATTACTATCCATAGCACCCAGAACTGGAGCAAGGGTGCGGATCCGTGGCGGCATTCACTTGCTCTGAAACGCAGCAAGCTTGGGAGCCTTTCATGGCACTACACTATCGATCAAAGTGTCGCGGTGCAGCATCTGCCCACGAACATAACGGGGCGGCATGCCGACTTCAATGGGCCGGGAAACAAATATTCGATCGGACTCGAGATGTGCGAGCACAAGGGGAACAGTCTGAGCAGAACGATTGATAGGACGGCCAAGCTCGCGGCCTACCTGATGTATAAGCACGGGATTCCGCTCTCCAAGGTCGTTCCTCATTATCATTGGCCCCGCTACGGCATGAATCCTCCGCATAAGAACTGCCCTCATTTCCTTCTCGATAACGGGCGGCCTGGGAAAAAGTGGAGAGGGTTTCAGGCCAGAGTGAAATACTACTACGATCTTATCACAGTCCCGGGGCCGTCTTATGCGATTCGATGAGCTTTAAGTCATGCTCGCGTATGGGATTTGACTTCCACCGTAGATTACAAACCGTGGCAAGATTCAGGGCTCGCGATGCTTCAGGACCAGCGTTGTTGTTAACCATGATGAGTGTGCAGCTACCTTCGGCCGGGAACCTCTTCTAATCAGTGCCGAACAAACCCCGTTATCACTATGTCTGCCAGCGCTGCACGGCATGTTGCAAGTGGCCCGGAGACGTGGAAGTAGGGGACTCAGAAATTACAGAGATCGCCTCTTTTCTTGGAATGGAAGAGCATGATTTTGTTCAGGAGTTCACCAGAATCAGGTCGAATAGGATGGGCCTTTCTCTTATCGATAAAGATTCGAGCAGCGAATGTATAATGCTGGATGGGGATGAATGCCGCATTCAGGATGTGAAGCCTGTTCAATGCCGCGGATTTCCCAATACATGGAATTTTCCCGGATGGGAAAAGGAATGTCAGGCTATCGCAGTGCCGCTCAGAGGAGAGGCCTGATGCCTGAATGGTTGGCCCGCTATTGCGTAGGAGGAGTGGTTCGTGACCCTAACCAGCGAAGGGCCTCAATTTCTCCAAGTGCCAGTGCTCGCATGGCATATCCTTCGGTCAGCTCGGGTGAAGTCCGGAGTGCGTCGGTCACGATGGGGAGATCCCTGATCTGATTGCGGCGATGCTCAATCGAAAGGGACAGCGCCTCCGGATTCATTCCCTCGATGGGGAATAGTACGTCAGGAGGAAGACCCTCGTAGGCGTTGCCCTGGATGGAAAGCCCAACCAATCCCGAAATTACGTCGTTTTCTCCGGCGAGGAAGGTGCCGAGACCCGCGTTGCGCCGTCTTGCGATGAAGGCTTCGTCAGGAGCGCTTTGCTGAGCGTGTTCCTGAAGGTTCTGGCTCAGGGAAAGGAGCTGGGAAAGGTGAGGTAAATCCACCGTCAGCATGGCATAGTATGCGGAGGAGTCGGGATTGTTGCCTGTTGCACGAAGTGCCTCGGTAAGGCCAATGATGGACTCTGACGTAAAGGTCTGGAACCTTTTGCGATGATCAACTTGGCTGAGAATCTCTAGAGCCGGGTTCTGAGCCCCGTTTTCCCACGTGAGCGCTGCAAGGAGGAAGGATGCAAGCGAGTTATCGGGCTGGACTTCCTGAAGTTGGCGGGCCCATTTAATCCGATCGTCGTCAGGGAAGTCATCACGTGAGGCGAGGGCAAAGAGAATATGCGGATTGGAGGGTTCCCGGATAATGGCTTCCCTCATGAGATTGGCATCCTGCAGAATCATCCCTGCAGCAAGATATCCTTCGGCTGGGTAATTATTGTCAGCAAGGTAGGTGTTGAGTTCTGCCCGGGTGGGCAGTCTGATGCCCGTGATCGCAAGGAGTTCTTCAAGGCTATCGCCCTCTGGAAGCGTCTTCAGGACCTTCGGTGAGAGGGAAGAGTGATTGGAGCCGGTATCTGATGCAGGGTGTCGGGTCGATTTGCGGAGCGGATTTGAGAGTTGAGCGGCATCCTCGGTGCCAGGAACTCCCCATTTTGAAGCCTCCGGGGCGCAGAGCAGGAAGACGAATCCACCTGCGAGAGCAGATCCCAGATGCGTGAAGAGAGGCTTGCTCACGTTGTCGAGCCCGGTGGGAGCTTCCGGAGTGCATGAATTCGAACGAGAACGGGCGGGTGTGAATAATCAAGAAGGACGCGGAACCGGTGGGGAGTGAGGTTTGACAGGTTGTCTGCGGAGAGCTTCTTCAGCGCTGTGATCAGATGCTCCGGAGTCCGTTGTGCTCCTGCAGCATAGGCGTCAGCCTCAAATTCATGTTTGCGTGACCACGCATTGAGGAAGACTCCGAGGAACCGGCTGACCGGGCTGAAGAGAATTCCGAAAAAGACAAGACCAGCATGCGGTGAGATACTCTCTGCGGGGAGGCCAAACGCAGCGAAAAGTTGGCGGGAGAAGCTGCTCTCGGGGTCGATAAGCTGACCGAGGAGAAAAAACAGAATGGCGAATTGAGCCAGAGAGAGGATGATTCGCTGTATGATGTGCTTGCGCTTGAAGTGCCCGATTTCATGGGCCAGTACGGCTACAAGCTCTTCGGTTGAGTGGTTCTCGACAAGGGTATCGTAAAGAGCGATTTTCTTGTTCTTGCCAAAGCCCATGAAAAACGCATTGGACTTCGCCGAGCGTCGCGACCCGTCCATTACCGTAATCTCTGTGAGAGGAAACTCGCACTCTTTCGCCATTTTGTAGATGGCGTCCTTCAAGGTTCCTTCCTCCATAGGTTCAAATTTATTGAAGAGCGGCATGATCAAGGAGGGAGCAAGGTAGGTGATCGCCAGAATAAAGACGCTGAATGCGAGCCATGCCCAGAGCCATGCATCGGGAACATTTTGAAAGATGAGAAGAATGCCGGCGAGGAGAGGGGCTCCAATCAAGGCTGTGAGGAGAATGGTTTTTAGCTGGTCCATTACAAAGGTTGCTCGTGTTGTTTTGTTAAACCCGAAGCGCCCTTCCAGTATGAAGGTGGCGTAGATTGTTAGAGGCAGACTCAGAAGGTAATTTCCGAAAAGGAGGCCGAAGACATAGATAAGGCCGGTGGAAACTCCTCCAAGGGAGAGGGAGCGCGTGCATGAGTCCCACCACGCGAATCCGCCGAAAAACCAGAAGCAAAGGAGGATTGTGAGTGAAACAATTGACGAGAGAATGCCAAAGCGGGATGTGGCCCTGGTGTATTCCTGCGATTGGGAATACTTCGCAGGGTTATAAGTATCGACGAATTCCTCAGGAAGTTCGGGCTTGAGGGATCCGAGGGTAAGAAGAGTGGCGACAAAGTCCAAATTCCAGAGAATAACGAGGGCGATGAGAAGCAGAATGGCGACGGTGTTAAACTCAGGCATGGACTGGTGGGAAGTTTCGAGGGTTTAGCCCGGTCACGCGATTGAAGCAAGAACAGCTCAGGGAGCCTTTCGTTTTCCCCTTGATGGGTGTAGGGGAATGCCATGTCTCCTTGCAAGGTTAGGTGGTTTCTCGGGGACGCGGTCGCCGATGGGATTGGAGGAATCCCATTTCTGGATACTTGACCGTTCCCTGAAGGGATAACCCACGAGGGGGAGCGGGAGAGTGATTCTCTCCAGAACCGAGCCTGACGTAATGGTGGGTATTCGCTGTGCAGCTCCTATCGTTTTGGTGTATCCTTCTCGAACCCCCGGAGATTTATCCTCCTTCCCCTAAAGCCCCCGATGGAAACCCTCAGCCTTCGAAGAGTCTTATTTGGTCTGCCTATCGAGTTGGCCAGTGGAATTCTGCCTGTGCTACTGAGTATCACTGCTGCAGCTGTTCCAGTTGCGGTAGATGATCAATATCAGACCACCGAAGACCTAGTCCTCAACACGCAATCGGGACCTCTCATCTCAACGGATCTTGATAGCAGCTCTGATACAATCAATCCGGTGTTTGATGGAGATTGGGACTATCTCGACCAGCTGGAGAATCAGCTTGGAGCTGGGATGGGCTACCCGGTTGACGGATTCGGGAGAGATTGGAACAGTGTGGATTTTGATGTGGGGTCATCCACTGTTGGGCCATGGGGCTCGGGAGTTCTCCCCCTTCAGGGAGGTGTAGTGCAGGCATTTCCGGCCGCGACTCCGAATCTTCTACTTGGGATCGGCGATGGGCCAAACGGTCAGAATTTGGTAACGACCTACCTTTTTAGAAACACCTTCACCTTGAATGCAGAGGAGGTGAGTGAGCAAAAGTGGATTGCCAATCTCGCGGTTGACGATGGATGCGTGATCTTTATCAATGGAGTCAAGGTTGGCTCGCTGTTTATGCCGGATGGGGTCATCGATTCTAATACTCTGGCAGAGAACAGTGATGAGTCGTCATACTTTACGGTTGAGCTCGATGTTGCCGGTGTCCTGAGAGAAGGCCAGAACACGATTGCGGTAGAAGTCCACCAAGCCAATCTTGGAAGCTCTGATATAGGTCTGGACTTAACGCTTGAGGGGGGCGTGGGGGCTTCTGGAGGTTTTGTGTTTTCGGATGATGTGTTCGGGACAAATCAACCGGATTACGCAGCTGGTAGTCTCGATCCTGATGGGGGTTTTGCTGGTGCAGGGCTTCGGATTACAATCGGAGGCTTGGATAATCGGTTTGTCCCAGGGCCTCATGCCACCTCGGGAGCTTTTACCCAAAGCTTCGCGATTGCGTCTTCTGCAGCTGTTCGAGTGGATTTCAGATACAGGCTGGTAAACTCCGACCCGCTCGAAGCAAGTGAGTTCGGCGAGGCAGTCTTTGAAGTTGATGGGGTGCGCTATGGGAGTGATGAGAATGATTCGCTGGTTCGAATCAGTAATGGGGGAGATTCCGGGTGGAGGTCTGCAAGTTTTACGCTGTCGCTGGATGCTGGTAGTCACACTATTGCGCTTGGTGCGTATAGTGGCGGAACGAGTCGGGGGAATGAGGTTGTTAATGTGTATTTTGATGACGTCCTCGTTCAGCAGGGAGATGGAGCGATTGGGGGCGTCCTGAGTAACGATTCGGTCGGCAGTGATCCTGTAGTGACGGTGATTAGCCCTCCTGTGAACGGGGACGTCAACATGGCTCCAAGCGGGGTGTTCCTCTATATTCCTGACCCGGATTTCTTCGGTACGGACAGGTTTACCTATCAAGTTGCCGATGTGGCCGGGGTTTCCGGAGCGGCCGAAGTTGTTATCGAGGTCGTGCCCGTGAATGATGCCCCGGTCGCGATGCCTGAGACCTTTGCGCTTGATGAGGACGAGGTGCTTGTTGTTGATGTTGCCGCGAATAGCTTGCTTGCGAATGACGAGGACCTTGAGGGAGATGGTCTCTCGGCGATTCTTGTGGATGGGGTTATGCAGGGAACTCTGTCTCTGGATGCGGGTGGTCAGTTTACCTACACTCCTGAGGAAAACTTTTTCGGTGCCGACTCCTTCACCTACCGGGTGAGCGATGGAGAATTGGAGTCGGAGCCTGTGCGAGTCAGTCTCCTAGTTGCGCCGATACCGGACGCGCCGGTTGCAAGAGATGACCTTTTTGAGGTTGGAGAGAATGGTGCCCTCCAGGCGATTGTCGATGGTGGAACAGGAAGTGGCGTGGAAGCGGTGATCCCTTACGGGGCAGATTGGCGCTACGATGATACGGGGACTGACCTCGGTGAGGCGTGGCGGGAGCCTGATTTTGATGATTCTCAGTGGGCGAGTGGTCCCGCCGAACTGGGTTATGGTGATGGTGATGAAAATACGCAGGTAGGGTTTGGGGGTAGCCCCAGAAACCGGAACCCAACCACATACTTCCGGCATACATTTACGATTGAGGCGGTAAATTCAATCGTAGGATCAAGATGTCGTGTTTTCCGGGATGATGGGATCGTCGTCTATCTCAATGGGACAGAAGTAGGCCGCGATAACATTGGTGAAAACCCGTCATATAATGACTTTGCCAGTAGTGCTGAGGACGACGGGGATCTTGAGATAGAGCTCTCGGCGGTGTCTCCAAGTCTATTTGTTGAGGGGGAAAATACTCTCGCAGTGGAGATTCACCAGAGCGACAGACAAAGCTCCGATATCAGCTTTAATCTGGAGCTTGAAGTTACCAGAGCCCGGAGGTCGGGCCTGCTCTCAAATGACCTGGACCTGGATCAGGCGGGGCTCGTTGCGGTTCTCGAAACTGGTCCTGTCAATGGGGTGGTCGATCTCGATGAGACCGGGGCCTTTACCTACACGCCGCGTCTTAATTTCGAGGGAGAGGATCAATTTACCTATCGAGCTGTTAATCAACAGGGGGCTTCGATTGGAGTTGTCACTATCAATGTGATGCCGGGAGCGAATGATATCCCCGAGTCAGAACCAGACGTCTATCAGGTGGCAGAAGATGTGGAATACTTTCGTAGCTCTGAGCAGGGAGTGCTGTCCAACGATGTAGATCCTGATGGGGACTTAATTCAGGCAGCTCTTGTACAAACAACGGCTTATGGAGAGCTCGTGTTCAACGAAGACGGTTCGTTCTCTTATACTCCTGACCGTGATTATTTCGGTCCGGATTCTTTCACTTATACGGTATCTGATGGCATCTCCATATCGCCGGTGGAGGTAGTTATCCTGAATGTCAGCAACGTGCCTGATTCTCCTGTGGCTATCGAGGACACCTACGCCACAGATCCCGGTGGATCCATCATAGTAGATGAACAAGATGGGGTTCTTGCTAACGACTATGATCCGGATCAGTCAGCCCTTGAAGCTGTGTTGGTTAATGGGGTTACGAGTGGGGAGCTGGTTCTTAACCCGAATGGTGCGTTTTTCTACCGCCCGGCCGATCAGAACCCGGGTCTTGTGTCCTTTGCCTATCGGGCCAGTGATGGAGCTCTTTCATCCCCGGTGACTACGGTGAGAATTTATTTGGACCAAGCCCCCGCAGGAGTTGCCGATGAATATGTTGTCTCTGAGGATGAGACGCTCGAGGTCACTGGCGACGAAGGGGTATTGGCCAATGATAGTGACGCGGAGGGGGACTCTCTGGCCGCGATTCTACTTTCTCCAGCTGCGCATGGAGTATTGGATCTTCGTTCTGATGGATCGTTTACCTATACGCCAGAAGAGAATTTTGACGGGCCAGATTCGTTCCGCTATGTCGCTGCGGGAGGTGCGCGCTCTTCAGAGCCGGTTTTGGTTCGGATTGGCGTGTCAGAGGTGAACGATCCTCCTCTGGCCAGCGAGGATTACTATCTGGCAATTGCTGATCAGGAGCTTGTAATTGGGACTGAGGCTGGAGTCCTTCTTAATGACATCGACGTGGATAGCCTCTCGCTGAGTGTATCAGTGACGAGGGCGCCTGCTCATGGGCAGCTGATGATGAATGAGGACGGATCGTTTTCCTATATGCCATCACCAGGATTTTCCGGAAGCGATAGTTTTACCTACAGGATCAGTGATGGGGCTCTGTATTCCAGTTCGGAGACAGTAACTATTCAGGTGGGTGGAGCCTCGGACGCGATTGTGATTAATGAGATCATGTATCACCCGGACAGCGGGGCCACGGGACATGAATTTATTGAGTTGCTCAATATTGGGGACGGACCGGTGAGCGTTGAAGGATGGGAATTCACCAGTGGGATCGGAATGGTTCTCCCAGATCTTGTTATTCCGGCTGGGGGGTTGTTAGTAGTGGCCGCAGATATCGAGGAATTTGTCGCCGTTTATGGAGCGGTAGATCTCTTTGTTGGAGGTTGGAGTGGCTCTCTGAGTAATCGGGGTGAGCGTATCCGTCTTGTTGATGATAAAGGGGAGCAAGTTGATGAAGTGGGATATCATGACCAGGGAGATTGGGCGGAAAGAACGAGAGTGACCGATACCGGAGAGCCGGGTTGGGTATGGGAGGCAAGGCATGATGGTGAGGGAGAGTCTCTCGAACTCATTTATCCGTCCCTTACCAACCAGTCTGGGCAAAATTGGGGTGCAAGCGATGGTGGGGCTACCCCCGGGGAGGTGAACTCCAATGTTCTAAGCGAAAGCGAGATTGCACCTTTTATTCTGGATGTTGGTCACAGTCCTCTTGTTCCAAGTTCGACAGATCCGGTGACGATTCGTGCCCGGCTGAATGACACCACATCTCAAGGCCTTTCCGTGACTGTATTCTTCAGGGTGTCTACCCTGGACCCTGCGGATTTTACGGAAGTGGTCATGTCGGATGATGGCCTGCATAATGATGGAGCCGCTGGCGACGGAGTCTATGGTGTTACCCTGCCTGCCATGGGTGATCAGGAGATTGTTGAGTTCTACCTGTCAGCAAGCGATGGAGCAAATGTCAGGACGTGGCCTTCTCCGACCGACATAGGGCAGGTGGCAAACCTCCACTATCAGGTCGACGATGCACCCAATCCGCCGGGAGAGGGGATTTACCGCTTGATTATGACCGCTTCGGAAAACCGTGCGTTTAACCGAATAGATCGCGATTCCAACGCGCAGCACAACTGCACCCTGCTAGCAGATGACTGCAGTGGTCCGGTGGTAAGGTATCTTTGCGGAGTCCGGGTTCGCGGGGCGAGTAGCAGACGAGATACTCCTCCACCTATGCGATTGAGTCTTCCCAGAGACCGAAAGTGGAATGGAGAGAGTCAGTTAAACCTGAACACGCAGTTTACGTGGCTTCAGTTCATTGGCATGAAGCTATTTCAGGTCAGCGACCTGCCGGCGCCGGACAGTAAACGAGTTGCAATCCGGAGGAACGGGCAGGATCTCGCGCAGGATACTGAAGAGGATTACGGGAGTTTCGTGCATCTGCAGCCTCTGAACTCTGAGTTCATAGATGATAAGATGCAGGATGATGCTCAAGGTAACCTCTACAAGAAGGTGCGCCCAGATGTGAACTGGGCCTATCGGAATGGTGACCTCGCGCGATATGCGAGAGACGGGTGGGGGAAGCAAACTAACGAGTCGGAAGACGACTGGGCAGATCTCGATGAATTCCTCCGGATCATGAATCAGGCAGATGCGGATTCAGACTACATTGACCAGGTTGAAGCGGTCGCGAATCTGGATCAGTGGATGCGCTGGTTCGCTGTTGAGACTCTCATCGCCAATGGGGAGACCAATGCAAGTAACGGCACGGACGATGATTACAGCATGTATCGGGGGCGTCTTGATCCAAGGTTCCAGTTTATTCCCCACGATCTGGACACAATACTAGGCCGAGGTGATGACTCCAGGATCACGGATCCCGAGCATACCTTGTTCGATATGGTGCGATCGGGAGAATCTCTGGGCCCTCTTGTTCCGCTTTTTGAAGAGCCTGGAATCAGGATTCGCTACTTCGAGGCCCTTCGTAACTTGATAGAAACCAGTTTTTCCAAAGAAAGATTTGACGCGCTGTTAATCAATCATCTTTCGGGATGGGTGCCGTCCGGGGTCATCGAGGATATGATTGATTTCATGGATGCCCGCCGTGCCTTTGTGCGAGGGGTAGTCGATGGGGAGCTTGGAGGGGCGCCGCCCAGACTCGAGCCTGCAACCTTAACTGCGCAGGAGTCTCCCCGCGGTGCTTTGTATCTTAGTGAGCTTCTTGTGCTAAACGAGTCATCGCACGAGGTCGCGGGAAGATTTCCAGATTATATTGAGCTGGCAAATGCAGGGGTAAGGCGCTCCCTCGCAGGCTACTCTCTTACCGATGACCCGTCGGATCCGCGGAAGTTTGTCTTTGCGCCAGGTATAGAGATTGATTCAGGGCAGCGATTAGTGCTCTACGCAGAGTCAAGAGATGGTCCAGGTGTTCGGCTGGGGTTCTCTCTGAGTGCGGCGGGTGAACAGGTTCTATTTTACGACCCCGCGGGCGTCCTCATTGATTCCGTCACCTTTGGAGCACAGATACCAGATCTCTCGATCGGCCGAGGTGGAGCTGCGGAAACCAGCTGGAGCCTGAACATGCCTACACCTTCGGCAGTTAATCAGGTGCACTCCCTTGGGCTTCCTTCGGGTCTTCGGATTAATGAGTGGCTGAGTAAGCCGGAGTTGGTCTACAGCGAAGATTTTGTAGAGCTTTATAATCCAGACCCCCTCCCGGTCTCGCTGGGGGGGCTTCGAATTACGAATGAACCAATGAGTGCTGCCCATGGGGCAGTACTGCCAGCTCTGACGTTTATTAAAGGTGGTGGATTTGTGGTGTTGGAAACGGTAGGGGCGGGGGCTGAGGGACCGTCCGAATTGCCTTTCAAGCTTGAGGCGGGGCACGAATGGTTGGCCATTTATGGAGTTAATGAGGTCGAAATTGATCGGGTTCACGCGAGCTGTGATGCGCCCGACCAGTCTCGGGGTCGTGAAGCTGACGGTGCGGCTCTCTTTGGTAATTTTGACCTTCCGACTCCTGGTCTCTCTAACACCTTGGATCTTACCAGAGAGAATCTGATCCTTCAGTTCCTGAGGATTACCGAGATTATGTATCATCCGGCAGAGTTCCCAGATTCAGAGTATATTGAGTTACGGAATGTGGGAGATGTGGAAATCAGTCTTGCGGGAGTTGAATTTACACGGGGTGTCCGATTCAGTTTTCCAGATGTTGTCCTCGGTCCGGGGGCCTACGCGGTGGTTGTGTCCGATATAAATGGATTTGAGGCGGCTTACGGTGATGGTGTCAATGTTCTGGGAGAGTGGTCTGGACGGCTTGATAACGACAATGATCGGTTGAGGTTGGAGATTTCCGAGCTCAATGCAGCAGTGCATGATTTCACTTATCGTGACTGGTGGTATCCCTCTACCGATGGCGAAGGGTTTTCCCTGGTGATCGTCGATGAATCCCTGCGCTCGGAGACATGGCAGGAGTCAGGCAGTTGGGCCGCGGGAGTGGCAGGTGGCGGATCGCCCGGGATAAGTAGTGGTTTCTTTGTCTTTGGAGGGGCGAATCAGGAGGTTGACCTTCCTGCGGCAGCAACGCTCGATGCGACGGTGAGCTATGGCTCATTGAGTCGGGATGCGGTGACACTCAGGTGGAGTCAGCAGGACGGTCCTGCCCCGGCAACGTTTGGAAATAGCGATAACGAAGATACCGTTGTATCTGCCGCTGTTGCAGGGCGGTATACCTTTGTATTAGAAGCTACCTCTGTGGATGGCGCCTTTGAGGCAGGGGTTGTATCTGTTATATTCCGCGATTCTTATGAGGCATGGGCAGAGCGTCTGTTTGGAGATGCTGGGCAGTTGGCTGCGCAGAGCGAAGCAGACCCGGACGCGGATGGGTTGAGCAATCTTGCAGAGTTTGGCCTGGGACTCGATCCTGGTGTTTGGGACAGAGATGCTCTCGAATCTCCTTTTTTGACTCCGACTGGAGAGCTTACTCTGGTTTATTTTCGACCTTACCTCTCCGCAGCGACTCGAGTTATTCCAGAGGTCTCCACGGATCTTCTTTTTTGGGAAGCAGGGCCCGAATCGGTCTCGGAAACTGTAATCTGGCCCGATGCCGAGGGGGAATGGGTCCAGGCTGAGGATCTTTTTCCTTACGATGGGGTCACTCCCCGGTTTATTCGGCTCCGTGTTGAGGCGAATTAAGATGGATCAGAAATCCAAACTGCATGGTGGAGTTCTTGCGCCGCTCAGGGAATAGATCTCAGGATTGCCGTGAGTTTGAACCTGAGGTAATTTGGAGTCGGGCCATGAAAAAGTGCTGGATTGCTCTCCTCCTGATGTTGCCAACCCTGTTGGGTGCTGGTTTCGGGCAGGAAGTTAGGGGGGGGGCTCTTGAAGCCACCGAAGAAGGGGGAGGAGGAGAGGCTTCAGTACTCACACGTCCTGATGCGAGGACGATGACCTTGAGTATACCCGGTCTTCGAGGATTGATCACCGACCGTAAAGGCAGGCCCCTTGCAGAAAACAGGGTCGGATATCAGCTCGCGCTTCAGTTTGTGCATTTTACCGATCCAGTTGATGCCGATATCCTGAATTGGGCAAAGAAGCGTCTGGCGCATGCGTCAAAGATCGCGGGGAAGAATTATGAAGTAGCGGATAAGGATCTACTCTCTCACTACAAGCACCGGCGCTGGCTTCCACTTGTTTTTGGAGCTTCCCCGGTTCCGCCCGACAAGGAAAAGATCTTTAATTCGCAACTGATGCCCGGCTTGACCATGCATCCAGTCTACTTGCGACATTATCCGGGTGGAGACTCAGCGGCTCATGTCATCGGGTATGTGAGAAGTAAAGGTCGATTGCCTACCGGTCCTATCATCCATGGGGACCTACTTTTTGAGGATACTCGTGGAGACGCTGGTCTCGAGAGAACAATGGACGAAGACCTGATAGGAAAAGCGGGGGAGCGAAAGCTGATTTTTGATTCTAATGGTCGGAAAATTCGTGATGAATTAACCGAGCGGCCCGGGATTGGTCGCACGGTTGTCACAACCTTGAATCTTGATTGGCAGCAGCACGCGGAAAAGGTTCTGAAAGATAGCTGTCAGCGTGGAGCCTTCGTCGTTGTAGATATTCCTACAGGCGAGGTTCTGGTTCTCGCCTCGAGGCCTAGTTACGATATCAATGTGTGGATTCCGCGTATCAGTAACGAGGAGTTGGGAGTGCTCACGGAGGATGAATCCCGTCCCATGTTTGGTCGAGCGTTCCAAGGGGTATACCCCCCGGCCTCAAGCTTCAAGCCAGTGGTAGCTCTTACCGCATTAACCCAGAAAGTAGTTGAGGAATGGACGGAGGTCGACTGTCCGGAGTTTATTGAAGTAGGGGCAAACCCACCAACCCAGATGTGGAACTGGACTAAAGAGCCCGAGGGACTTATGAACGTCACCCGGGCACTTGCACGTTCAAACAACTGCTGGTTTTATTTGGTTGGAATTGATACGGGGCCAAGTTCATTTCTCTCAGCGGCGAGAAGACTTGGATATGGATCCCGTTCCGGCTTGCCTCTGTTCGGGGAGTCCTCCGGACGAGTCCCGACTAATGAGTATGTGCTAAAAAACTACGGAAGACCGTTTACCGATGGAGACACAGCAAATTATTCCATTGGTCAGGCTTGGGAAGCTACTCCGCTTCAGGTGGCGCAGTCCATGGCTGGGATAGCGAACGGATCAGTATTGCCGAAATTGCAGTTGATCCGGCAGGTTCAGGACCCCTCAGGAGGAGTTCTTGAGGCGGCTGATCCGCAGTCTCGTAATGCTCTGGATCTAGATCCGGATGCAGTGCAGATCGTTCATCAAGGTATGTATGATGTTGCCCATTCCGCCTGGGGGACTGGGCGGAGGGGGAGTCTGACCTTTGCCGAGGTTTGCGCGAAGACAGGGACAGGCCAATGGATCCCAGCGCTCGATCAGGAGGTTGCTTGGTATGCGGGCTTCTTCCCGGCCGAAAACCCAAGGCTCGCATTCGCAGCGCTTTACGAAGGTGATCCTGGAGAGGATATTTCCGGAGGCAGGAAGGCGGCTCCAATGATTCCGGCGTTTTTCGAGGAATTTAAGGACGTCATCGAGAATATGATTCGCCCCCCGTCCAAGGCGCTTGTCGTTATTGAGGAGGGCGAGGATCCCTCTTCAACGATCCCCGCAGCGCAGCCAATTGACGAAGATGGCAACCTGATCACTCCGAATGGAAAAATACTTAAGGCAATTCCTGTGGAAAAGTGGGAGGAGGACGGCGAGCCGGTAGATCCTGTGGGGGATGCGTTGCCTGCTATTCCTGTTGATGAGGCGCCTGTGGCGATACCGGTTGAAGAGGATGAATAGGTTGGCGACTTGGCGCTGGACGTTTCATGTTCATAGGTCCAGACACAACAGGTCAGATTCGTAATGGATATCCAAATAGCAACTCTCTGTGACTTCGCCGCCGACTATGGAAACGGTAAAATGGTGATTAACGGTACTTTCGATGCGCTACGCGCTACGAAGCTGCCGGTAGTGCATCCCCATTGTTCCCTTGCGATGCGGATATGTGTTCTTCCAGAGGACTCTGGTGATCACCGCATGACGATCAATATTATTGATGAGGATGGAAATTCAGTGGACCCATCCAAGATGCCGATTCGCGCGGATATGCCGATCAAGGTTCCGGATGAGGTCCCTTTCCTGACCCGGAATCTTGTTCTCAACTTCCAGGGATTGAAGTTTTCCAGTGCAGGAATTTATCATGTCGATGTTACAGTAGATGGAGAACTTGTTATCAGGCTTCCCCTCCGAGTTGTGAAAGTTCAGGGTAAGGCTGCTCCGGGGCCGTCTCTGGGGGAATAGGTTAGTATAGTAATAATTACGGTGGATTCCCCTCTTCTCTACGACTGCTCGCTAATTACAGGGGCCTCAAGCGGCCTCGGAGAGGAGTTTGCCTGCCAGCTTGCCCCTCATTGTCGAAGGCTTGTTCTCGTGGCGCGTCGCGAGGAGGAGCTGGGGCTTTTGCGAGATCGGTTACAAAGTGAGCATTCCGAGCTCAAGGTAGAGGTTATGAATGCTGATTTGACCTCGGCGGAGGCGCGCGAAGAGTTGATCACCACCGTGAAGGAGCATGATTGGGCCCCCAGTCTTCTGGTCAATAACGCTGGAATGGGGGATTATGGAGAGTTCGTGACAGGGGACTGGGAGAAGCTGGAGCAGATGTTGAGTTTGAATATCATCGCTCTGACTCACCTGACCCATGGGTTTCTTCCTGA
>MDSV01021527.1_pt1 | contig 31487 bp, 34 predicted proteins | sample 810851 | NCBI WGS metagenome assembly MDSV01 (sample SAMN05326640, study PRJNA326480) | marine metagenome | isolation source: seawater | place: Atlantic Ocean: North East | collected 2012 | reverse complement strand
GTGAAATGGTGGGTCTGCCCAGATTTGAACTGGGGTCCAAGCGTCCCAAACGCCCGAGTATAGGCCAAGCTAACCCACAAACCCTTCCAACCCTTGCGCAAATGTTCCCCTTCTTGAATGTCACCCAAGAAGAAGGTATGAGCCATCACGCTGTCTAATCAATAAACCCTGACTTACTGCTTCCTCAGCTACATCCTCAGCATCAACAGATATGCCCTTGCCTCGTAAAGCGCCTGCAAGCCTGTCCAAGTGAACTACATCCTCTATTGCTGCAATGCGAATGCATGCAAACAGTTGATTCGCACTCGGGTTTTCATTAATTTCTACCGCCTTGGGAAGCTTGTCTTGCATTTCTTTACGAAGTTTCTCTGGCATGTTTGCAATTGCAACTTCTCTCTGTAATTCCGCTGCGTTATCTGCTACCGAGACAATTTGGACATCGTCACCAACTTGAACACCGCAGTGTGGACATTTTCGTGTCTTCCCCCTAACTCCCCAGCAACGCTGGCACGATGGACAGCGGACAACTGTGTACACTTACACTCCTCACAATGAGAAATCTGGTCCGTCATTTCCTCGCTTTGGTCCGCCGGGACGCATAGCAGGAGCGGCTGGGGCTTTTGTATCGACACGTCTAGCTGCAGTAGCCATAGCATCGGTTGCTTGTCTGGTTAAACCTGCGCGAACTCTACCTACGTTTCCACCGCCTGACATCTTCAATGATTCAGGTAAAATCAAGGCAGCCATAGCCACCCCGAAGTGTTCTTTTGCTGCAGTAACTTCGTCAACTGCAACATCAAACGATACCACCTCCAAATCTCTACTTGCAAGTCTTCTCTGAAGATTTCTTTTCAGTAATGCTTCAGTTTCTTCATAATCCAATTCTGTTGTAATCTTAGCAACAATTGCACATTCTTCGCCTTCAGGAGTTTTACAAGCAGCCCAAGCAACTCCAGCGCAAGCACTGCCGCCGTTGTATGCATATGATGTTGCAAGGTGACATTCTACCAATGAACCCATAGGAAGCGGCATAGGAGGAGTCGCTTCGAAGCCCATTGGCAAGAAAGCACCCTGTACCTCAATCAATCTTGAATCGCCAAGACCCATTTCTACCAAGCCTTGGTCATATGCATCTTCAGCGTTTTCACCCCAAGAGGCAACAGCAGTCATCAACCAACCTGGACAGGCGCCTGGCGGAGATTTTGGAGCATTTCCCGAACCGAACATATTGCAAGCGACATAGGATTAGGTTCATCAAGTGCTTGGTCTGAGTTTGTGTTATGACCGGCAATTCGAGGTACATTCTATTTCTGGGGGCCTCGTTACTTGTCATCGCTTTTGCTGGCATGTCAACCGTTAGTGGGGATGGTTGGGTAATTCCTATGGCGACTCTTTTGTCGGGAATTCTATTAATTCTCGTCTTCTCATTCATTACAATCAAGGAAGATAGTAAACGTGGAAGCACCCCGATTAAATCCGAGGTGAAAACATCCAGTAACTCACTGGATACTGTAAGCGAGGACCTACCAGACCCTACAGAAGCCGGAATAGAACTTCCAATATTGTAACTATTCGACCATATCTTCGGAATTGAAAATTGGAGGTTCAGGGCTTTGAGGCAACTGATTTAGTTCATCTACAGTCAATTCCCTTAGCGTTGCATCTCCATGTATAATCTGTGAATGTCCGTTAGGATCCAGCAATTCAAGAGTTACTGGATTTGTAATTGATTCTTCTTTCAATTCTAACAATGTGGTATGCATTTCTTGGAGTTTTTTGATATCAGACATTTCTGAATCTTCTACATATGCTTGCCTTGTCACCATCACGATGACATCCATGAATCTATCAATTACCCCCTCCACGTTTGAAACGTAACCAGTAGATGCACTACCAGGATTAACTTCTAGGTCTAGTTCAGCTATTCTAACAGTACATGAGGAAGAGCGAATTACTCGAGCCTGCATATGCTCGGGTTTACTGATAGTAAGTGTTGAAGCACCCGGTTTCTTCCCTTCTGCCGGAATGAAATCGGTTTGTCGCCAACCACAGGCATTACAAAGAACTGTAACTTGAGTGTGCTCACCAAAATATGGGATTTCATCAACATGAGTCATCATTGCAAGTTGACCTTCAACTTTGCAAATTGGACAAGGAATATCCACTGGAACCTCTTTCACAATATCACCTTAGTTGAATTCTGAGGAGTCAACGCTGAAAGCCTCAGCATCCAGTCCTCTAATCCCTCGACATCCAGGCGGCAAAAGCATCAAGCGGCTATCTGTAAGCCTGATTATTTGCCCACCCAAATCTGATTCTATGAACAAATTCAATCGCTCAATTGCAGTTTTAAGTTCTAACTCACGATTCATCAATTTTTCCATTCGAACAATTGCAGCTTCTCCATCCGCCACCCAATCCATCAATTGAGGAACACCCGTTAAGTCGTGCAAAACTGCTCTATGTATGACTAAACCGTCAGCCACCTTTGGCACAGGTGCGTTTGGATACAGTTTTTCCATGTCGTGATATCTTGTTGAATTCGAGTTACTTGCCGCAGGAATAGAAGGTTGTTGTGAAGGCAAATTCAAGCGACGAGGTGCCGCACCATCGAACGAATCGAGGGAAGTTTGCTTATCACTCTCTTCGCTCATGACATGTATGGAATGACGGTTGGTTGATAAGGGTCCCGCGAAACGGAGGTATTGTCCCGCCTAATTTGTCGGGCTCCTATCGAGGTGAGAATATGGATGATGCTCCGGGTGCAGTAAAGACAGGAACAAGTACAGTGGGAATCACCTTCAAGGGTGGTGTTGTAGTTGGAGCAGACCATAGAGCCACCATGGGCCACTTTGTTGCAAACAAGAGTGTCCAAAAACTCTTCAAAATCGGCGACAATCTAGCCCTCACAACTGCAGGTCTAGTAGGTCATGCCCAGTCATTAGCAAGAACACTCGCCGCTGAAGTCTCTCTCTTTGAACTAAGAAGAGGAGATGCGATGACTGTTAGAGGTGCTGCCACACTTACTGCTAACATTCTATCAGGAAGGCCACATTGGGTTCAACTACTAATTGTAGGTGTAGATAGCGAAGGCGGCTCTGTTTATTCAATTGATTCAGCAGGAGGTTCCATACCAGATTCCTATTGTGCAACTGGTTCTGGTTCACCATACATGTATGGTGTCTTAGAAGATGGATTCAGCGAAAATATGTCCAGAGAGGGTGCAGTAGGATTAGCCGCTCGTGCCTTGTCTGCTTCTGCTCAACGTGACGCTGCTTCTGGAAATGGAATGGATCTGGCAGTTATTACTGCTAAAGATGGTTACGTTCCAGTAGACCAAAAAGAAATTTCAGCCATACTCAAGAAGTAGGCTTCATACTCCACTCACGGGTTAGTCTCGTGGCCCCATACTGGGGTTCACTATGTCAATCAGTGAGCCGGAGGTGAAGAATGATGAGACTTAGTTTCAAAGAAATGAAGGATTCAATAGCAAAAATTGTTCCAAAGGATATCCAATACGATGTTGATTTGGAAGCTGGAGATATTTCGATTGTCACTCCTACCCCAGATGCTTTTGGGGGCGGTGATGGCCTAGTAGGTAAAATTGCAAAGAAAATCAAGCGAAGAATAGTGCTTAGACCGCATGAATCAATCATGAAAGGAGAAGCAGAGACTGAGGAATTCATTCGAAATTTATTGGATGAGAAAGCAGATGTCGAAATGATTTACTTCGATAGATGTTATTGCGAAGTCACTGTCGTTTGCGGCAATCCGGGAGAGGCTGTAGGAAGAAGAGGTGTAAACTCTAAGACCATTAGAGATGAATGCGGCTGGTTAGTTAAATTCGAGAGAAAACCTCCAATACATTCCAAAACTATTCATGACATAAGAGGATATAGATCTGCTCAGTGGAAAGAGAGAAAGAAATTGTTGAAGGATTTTGGTTTGAACATATATCGTCCCAAAAGACCAGGGGCGTTTTGGGTTAGAACAACTGGTCTAGGGTCATATCGAGAAGTTGGCCGTGCTTGCCATCTTGTTACAACAAATGAAAGTAAGATTATGATCGATGTAGGCGTTAATATTGCAAATGATTCAGACCCAATGCCATATTTTACTGCTCCAGAAGCTCTGCCTATGGAAAAGATGGACGCAGTAATTCTCACACATGCTCATTTAGACCATGCAGGAATGTTGCCTGTATTGTTTAGATATGGTTACCGCGGCCCTGTATTTTGTACTCCGCCTACAAGAGACATGATGTTACTACTACAGTCAGATTATCTGAAGATTGGAGGCACAGAAGGTAAGAGAGCGCCATATGACATGGAAGATATTAGGACATGCATGCGACATGTAGTCGATGTCGAATGGGGCCAAACTGTTGATATTACCCCTGATGTTAAGATGACATTCCATAACGCTGGACATATATTGGGTTCATCCTCTGTTCATCTTCATGTGGGTGATGGAAAGCATAACATCGTATTTTCCGGAGACCAGAAATATGAGAAATCCTGGCTCTTTGATGCTGCTAACACTAGATTCCCTCGTTGTGAGACGCTTGTGATTGAATCAACATATGGTGCTGCAGGTGATTTTCAGCCAAGTCGTGAAGAAGCGAATCAAGAATTACAAGACATAGTAAGTCGGACTATTCAAAGAGGAGGGAAAATGATCTGCCCCGTGTTCGCAGTAGGTAGGTCACAAGAAGTGATGATAGCAATTGATGAGTTGTTTCGATCAGGAGCCGTAAAGCCGGTTCCGGTTTACCTAGACGGAATGATTCAAGAGGCAACTGCGATCCATTCAGCACATCCAAATTATTTGACTCAATCATTGAGAAAGAGTCTTCTGAAAGACGACGGAAATAATCCGTTTACAAGTGACTGGTTCCGACCGGTCCAAGGCAGGGACATGCGAGAATCAATCATAATGGACAGTAGCCCCTGTATTGTGCTTGCTACAAGTGGTATGATGAATGCTGGTCCTGTTATCAGTTATTTCCAGAACTGGGCTCATGAAAATCGAAATTCCCTGTGTTTCGTGGGCTATCAAGCAGAAGGAACACTTGGAAGACGATTGCAGAAAGGTTTCAGTGAAGTGCCTATGATTATTGAAGGTAAAACTGAAATTGTCAAAGTTGGATGTGAAATGACAACAATAGATGGATTTAGTGGCCATTCAGACAGAAGGCAACTACTCGAATTTATTGAAAACATGAGCCCAAGGCCAAAGAATGTCATTTGCCACCACGGAGATTACTTCAAATGCAATGAACTTGGAAGAACTCTGAGAGAGAAATTCAAGGTAAGGACATATGCACCTCAGAACCTTGAGACGATTAGATTGTCTTGATTACTCGAAGAACTGACTTACCAAATGTGCGGTTTCATCCCGCTTTTCGGCTAAATTAGTGAGCCATTCTGTGGCTCTTTCGATACACATTTGTTTCATTTCACCCGCTAGTATTTTCCCTGCACGATAGTTTTGATTTATTTCTTCAAGGAATGCATCATCCTCTTCGAAGAAATACATCATGTATTGGTAAGCCACATCTTTGTCAGGGTCGCCACCCAATCTCCTATGCTCCTCGATAGTGGCTTGTCCTCCAGAAAATGATTTCTTGATCTTCTTCTCTACAGAAGCGATATCATCTGAGAGGAAAAGTGTAGTTTTTGGTTTGGAGGAAGACATTTTGTCTCCAGTCATCCCTACTGCAAAGCGGTGGTAAGTACTTGATGGGGCTAGAAGTCCCATTCCACCCATGCTACGCTCCAAACTTAGCAAAGCCATTTTGATTGGTCCTTTGTCCCTAGATGTTGCACTTGGAATATTTACAGTTCCATGTTTGGGGTTTGAAATAATGTCTGAGAAACCTAACCCCTGTATTGCACCAACAATCTTTGAAAACACTTCTTTCTGTTTTTCTTTGTTGACGCGTCCACTAGGTTCCACTCCCATAATTGAGGCATTATCTTCTTGAATTGAAACTCCAACTTGTAGACCCATTTTTGCCTCACTAACATTGAACCAGTTCGTCTTCGAAGCAAGACCTCGTGTTAATCTCAGATGGGGGTCTTGGTCTATACCTACGGGAACTACAATCGGTCTCAAGCCACCATATTCATCTAATTGCGGATGTAAAATATCTCCTGCTTGCACCAATGGAGCTTGTACGTGTGCAAGATTTGTTGAACCATCGAATCCATAAATCGCTTCTAATTCACTAAGATTAGTTCTCTTTCCTAACTGGAAACCTAATTTTTGAACGACATTCCTCTCTGATTGAAAATAAACAGTTGTTTTGTTGGGGTCAAGTCCAAGTGCAGCGTAATTTGCCACATACTCCTCAGTAGCGATCTTCCTCCCTTCTGAGAGAGATATACCTCTTGTTGCCGTTGATTCAAGGTCGGCAACAGCGATTGTAACGTCGCCTCCTTGCTCTTGAAACCAATTAACTTGGTCAATAACCATGGAATGTCCTAGATGCATCTTTCCAGATGGCATTAAACCTGTCAATACTCCAAACGGATTACCAGATTTTTTTGCATTTAGAACCATATCTAGGTCTCTGTGAGCGAAAACAACACCTCTGCGATGAAGTCTAGATGGTGAATCTATTGCGACACCATCCATAGAAGATAAACCAAAATTTTCGATTATCCTAGAGTAATCAGTTGATTGTGATGAACCCCAGGGATCGATTGTGACTTTGTCATCCATTACTATCACCGCTGTCGCTGCTAGGCATCAAATCTTCGGCCTTTGAATAAGCCAAAGCGTCTTTCTTTAGGACAAGCCAAATTCCCGAAACACTAGCCAATAAAACTCCTACTCCAACATATGGTAGCCATTCAAGTCCTTCATCAATATCTCGAGGAGAAATTAACCAAGTAAATTTCAAGAAATCATGATCATCGAATCTTTTTGACCATTGAAATAGGTCAGTTGTTGAATGTCCGCCAATTGTCAATGCAGCACTTTTGTTATTGAAAAACTGTGTTCTACCAACTATATCATATTCAACTACTTCACTTAGATTGAATTGAACAGGATTACCTGCTAGCACGCTGATATATAGAATTGAACCTTCTTGCCTCCAACCTTCTCTAGAGTTTCTTTCGTCGACTTCCATTGACGACAAATTGGCGTCCAAAACCGTAGCGCCTGAAATATTCACAATCCATGTGATTGGTATATTCCATGCATTTGAGGCTGCTCTACAAGCAACTGAATCAAGAAATTCAAAGTTAAATGTTGAATTAATCATTGAATGGTTGAAACTGTTACATCTTTCTACAGTCCAGTAAGAGTAAGCCTCTCCCCATGTTGTAAACCATGTATCATCTCTTTCTGACAACATTTCGATTACATCTGAATCATGGCGCACAGTAGCGTCATAAATTCTACCTATCCAATACATGTTTACTAGGCCTCCTTTATCTAATTCTGATTCAAGTGATGATAGATCTGCAATTTCCTTTTCGAGAGAACCACCTCTTCGTCCTAGGTCATACCAGTCATATTCCCTTTCAGGTATATTCTCAGCGTCATGCCATGCCGTGGCAGATTGACCTGTATTGTCGCCATGAATACTAAATCCCTGGTTTGCAATGTATGTGTGTTGAGCTGCAGTCAAGTCACTCGGAGTGTATGTAGAGATCGGTGAATCATCCCACTTTGATGCATCTATTCTTGCCTCGATGTATTCTCGACACTCCAAAGCCACGGCGCCGGGGTCGGCTTTCCATGACAAATTTGGCATGCCGTAACAACCAAACTCATCACCTTTTTCTAGCCGCTCTTTACCGATTGTAGCAAGCCAACCATCCTCTTCCCAATTCACGTCTGCAAGGACTGTTGGAGCGAAAGTTGCGGACAACAACATCGCAAGTACCATGAGACGCATGTGAGAATGGTCTAGTAGGCTGCATTTCAGCATTACCACAATCTGACATTAGGCAATCATCAAAGGTAAGGTGCTACACGAGCCTCGTAATGAGCGACCTCAAGGAGGCGTGGATGGCTTTAGAGAGCCACTGGAAAATTAATCCAAAGCAGACCAGAATAACTGGTGATGCATACTACAGTATCATGCGTTGGACATTAGCGCCGTTTTTTAGATTATTTTTGAGGGTAAAAATTAGAGGAATTGGTAATGTCCCTAAATCTGGACCAACAATTCTTGCCGCAAATCACCTTTCACACGTAGATCCATTGGTGGTGATTCTAGCATCTCGAAGAAGAACGCACTACTTAGCAAAAGATGGACATTTCCGAAATATTGCACTTAGAACATTCATGAGAGCAACAGGGCAAATCGAAACCAACAGAGAAACAGGAGGGGCGGACGCTTTGTCTAGTGCTGCTGTAGTGTTACATGCAAATAGAGCACTAGGGATTTTTCCCGAAGGAACTCGTTCAAAGAAAAGTGAACCCCCATTTTTGCTACCTGGAAAAACCGGTATTGCAAGGCTGGCTGCATCTTACCCAGATGTACCAGTCGTTCCTATTGGTCTAACGGGAACTAGAGACTTTATGACTCCAAATAAACACAAATTTCCTAGGCTTTGGAGGAAGGTTGGAATCTCTTACGGGAAACCCATAACTTGGTGGGAGTGGCTGGAAAAAAGAACCACTGTTGAAGATTTGCAAGCACTTGCTAACAAAGAGGACCACGAGGTCAAATCTTCACTTTCTGCTATGTATCGTGAATTCACTGATGAATTCATGGAGAGGATTAAGGGTCAAGGGGCACCGTGAAAATCCTCAAAGGCCTTCGTATTAGGTCATTCACTGATGCAAGAGTATCTGGACTTGATGCAGCGCATTCTCGACGAGGGTGAAGATAAAGGTGACCGTACAGGAACTGGTACACTTTCCGTATTTGGACACCAGATGCGATTTGATTTGTCCAAGGGTTTCCCTATGGTGACTACCAAAAAATTGCATTTGAAATCAATTGTTCATGAACTACTATGGTTCCTAGCTGGCGACACAAATGTCGCATACCTCCAAGAAAACGGGGTCAGAATTTGGAATGAATGGGCTGATGAAAACGGAGACCTAGGACCTGTTTATGGAAAGCAATGGAGAAAATGGGAAACTATAGACGGTAGGGTAATTGACCAAGTCGAACAAGCAATTGAGATGATCAAAAATAATCCTAACTCTCGAAGAATCATTGTTAGTGCATGGAATGTTGGAGAACTTGACAAAATGGCGCTAATGCCCTGCCACGCTTTCTTCCAATTCCACGTAGCAAATGGTAAGTTGAATTGCCAATTGTACCAAAGAAGCGCTGATGTGTTCTTAGGAGTTCCATTCAATATTGCATCATATGCCCTTCTCACTCACATGATGGCTCAGGTCTGTGGTTTGGAAGCGGGAACTTTTGTCCATACTCTCGGTGATGCACATCTGTATATGAACCACTTAGAACAAGCAAAGTTGCAACTAACTCGAAAACCTATCGAACCACTTCCAAAATTAAAATTGAATCCAGATATTACAAACATAGACGAATTCACATTTGACGACATAGAAGTAATCGGATATGAACATCATCCACACATCAAAGCCCCAATCGCAGTGTGATAATATGCTGGGAATGATAGTTGCTTGTGACAGAAATGGTGCTATTGGCAAAGAAGGAGACTTACCTTGGCGTCAATCTACTGATTTGCAGCACTTTAAGGCAATCACAATGGGTTCTAAACTAATCATGGGAAGGAAAACTTGGGATTCACTTCCTGGTATGCTTCCCGGCAGGGAGCACTTTGTTTTATCACGAGGCGATGTCGAAGGAGTTGATGTAATCACTCTAGAAGAGGCTCTGTCGATGGATGGATGGGTGATTGGCGGAGGGCAAATTTACGAATTATTTCTACCACATGTGAAAGAACTACATCGAACAATTATCGATACAAGAGTTTTCGAGCCTGACACCTATTTTCCAGATATTACTGGTTTGGGATTCAGATTGAATGAGGAAAGGGATGTTTCCGCAGGGGAAAAAGACCAACACGACATGGTTTTCCAACATTGGATCAGAGATTAAAATCCTTCAATACGTAATTGATTATGCTAGTAAAAGCAGACAGATTATCGTAAGATAGATTCAAGTATTTGTTAAAAAACCAACGATTTATGAGCACAGGCCTCGTAATTGGTATAATCGCTGGTGTCGTAGTTCTTATTGTGATGATTTGGTTTATCAGCACTTGGAACAGATTAGTACGCCTAGAAGAGAACGTAAACAAGTCATGGGCAGACATCGATGTCTTGTTAAAGCAAAGATATGACATGATTCCTAATCTTGTAAACACAGTCAAGGGATATGCTTCACACGAAAAAGAAATCTTCGAGCAATTCGCTCTAGCTCGCCAAACCGCAGCAGGCTGCCTAGCGAGCGGGGACGTCAAAGGACTTGGTGCAGCAGAAGGAACTCTTGCAGCACTTATGCCAAGAATCAACATGGTTGCAGAACAATACCCTGAACTAAAGGCAGACACTTCCTTCGTTAACCTTCAAAACCAGTTGGTCTCCATTGAAAACCAGGTTTCTGACAGAAGAGAATTCTATAACGCAAGTGCAACAAACTGGAACGCTGCAATTCAGATGATTCCAACCAGCATCGTTGCTGGAATGAAAGGTGCAATGCGCAGAGATCTGTTCGAAGTAACAGACCCTGTCCAAAGAGAAGCTGTACAAATCCAATTTTGAATAGATTAGTGAAACAACATTTCCCGATAATAAATCGGGTTAATGTTTATCTGTGAGTTGAATATGTAGATTACATGGTGGAGATTACCTGTCCACATTGCTCTGGTGACCTTGAACTACCAGATGGATCATTTGGGGATTTTGAGTGTCCATTGTGCGGAGAGGATTTCGTGTGGGAGGAACAACCTTCCCAAGTTGTTTACAACTTACCAAAAGAAAAGGGGATAACTAAGCTAATCCTGAATATAGTTGCATTATGGACTGGTTTCAGTTTATTCGTAATAATCGGATTTATTATCGGATTATTTTTGCTGGTCTCGATTCTTGGTGGTTTAAATGGGAGCTTTTTTGCTTGAATAAATTGAAATTTATTCAGAGAAGCGTAGCAATACCTTGCCGATATTTTTCGCATCATGGATGTGTTGGTGCGCTTTTGCAACGTCTTTGGCATCGAAAACTGAATCGATTACGGGCTTGAGGTGTCCTTCTTTTACACCTGTCATGATTCTGTCAAGTTGTTGTGACATCGCTTCTTCATCTTTCCAGGTGCCCATGTGAACGCCAAAGACTCCTCTATTCCTAGTCATAAGACGCAAAGCGTCGAATTTTGGAGTCTTTCTCAGAGCAAAGAACGCCTTCAGCAGAGAACGCTTTGAAGACGGAGCTGCTGAAGATAATCCGTAAGTGTACAATTTACCACCTTCTGCAAGACAGCCGAGACTTCTTGCAAGATTGTCTCCACCTATTGGGTCTAGAATGTGGTCAACACCCCTCCCATCTGTTGCCTCTTTCACAATTTTTGTGAAATCTTGGTTATGTCTATCGATTGGGATTCCGCCGAACGATTTGATGATGTCAGCCTTATGTCCTGACGCTGTCGCCCACACCTGCTCTATTCCTGCCCATTGGCACAGTTGAAGTGCTGCGGTTCCGACTCCGCCTGCTCCGCCATGAATCAATACTGTCTCTCCCTTCTTTAGATGCCCTAAATAATGCAACATGTGGTGGGCAGTTAGGTAAGTTACTGGCATAGCCGCAGCCTCATCTAATCCCATTTCATCAGGAATCGCAATCACTCTAGAAGTCTTAACAGAAATATGACTACATTGCCCCCCAGTAGGCATTGCTGCTACTACTCTCTGTCCAACCTCAAATTCTGTGACACCCGAGCCAAGAGAATGTATGACTCCGCTAACTTCGTAGCCTGGCGTAAATGGGAAAGGTGGTCGTGGCTGATACAAACCCAATCGCATTAGAGTATCTGCAAAATTAATTCCTGCATAATGTACTTGAACGCATACCTCGCCTTCTTTCGGCACTGGAACTTCGATATCTTTAATCTTCAAAACAGAGGGTGAACCTGCCTTTGTAATCGCCACACAGTAGGCCATATTGCCGTCTAGTGTTGTTCTGTAATAAGTTTTTTTAGGGCGCCCTAAATTATTATACTACCGATTGCTGGATAAAACTGGTCAGAATGATGAAAATCACGGTTTTGTACGGAACAGAGACAGGTAATTCAGAATTATTAGCAATGGACATATGTAAAACAGGAGAACAATCTGGTTTAGAGTGTATTAATTTTGGAATGGACGAAATTGAAAACTCCGAATTCTGTGATATTGAAAATTTGCTAATCGTTTGCAGCACATGGGGTGATGGTGAACAGCCCGATAACGCAATAGATTTGTTTGATTATGTTGAAGGATTAGGGGAAAGTGATCTTGAAAACATGAAATTTTCAGTACTGGCTTTAGGAGATACAGCATTTGATTTGTTTTGTGAAGCAGGTAAAGAATGGGATCGAATACTCGAAGAGAAAGGAGCGAACCGAATCTATGGGCGAGTTGATTGTGATGTGGATTACGAAGATGATGCTGAGGAATGGATTGAGAACGTAATCGCAACTTTCATTTGACTATTAGTCATTCATTTTGCTCAGAGCCATATTCTGTAACTCTAATGCCAAGGCGTCCTTTTCTGGCAGGTCTTTGCATTATTCGTTCATATTTGGAGTCAAATGCTGACTTTAGATCTATTTTCATCGCAAGAGAGTGACCCATTAACAGAATCAATACATCGGCCATTTCTTCTGCACACTCTTCAATTGGCTTGCCTTTGGTTACTGCTGCTGCGAGTTCACCTAATTCTTCAACTGTAAGTGCAATTCTATATCCCATGTCGTGACCATTATTTCCAGCAAAATCGTGCTTATGATGAAAGGCTGCGACTTTGCGCATCATAATGCTCCATTCATCATCATCTTCACAAGCAAGCCATTCCTCGACACTTCGCCCCATAGTGCGTGGTTGAACTCCAGAGAGTTAGTTATTGCGTGAATGCTTTGATGCATTCAATAACTGGGCCCAATTTGGATTCAGCCTTTGATGAAACTTCTTCATGATTCAAATCCTTACCAGAGTTTCCAGGTTCTCTTCCTGCTGCCCAATTACTTGAAACTAAAATTGCAGCATATGGGATGCCCAATTCTGCGGCTAGTTTGCATTCCCTTGGCATGGTCATTCCAACTACTTCACCACCGAGTTTCTCAATTGCATTGATTTCCGCAGTGGTTTCAAAATGAGGACCGTGAGCGAGCCAATAGGTTCTTCCAAGTTTCATATTAGGTTGTAATTTAGATAGAACATCATCAAGAACACCATTCATTGATTCATCAAATGGTTTAGTCATAGATGTAAACTTAGCATTATCGTTTGAAAATGTTGTTTCAACTCCTGTGAAATCAATATACTGGGTAGCATAACCAACCGTCCCTGGAGGGAAATCTGATGGTATTGTTCCTACAGAACATATTGCAAGGATAGATTCCACGCCAGCATTAGCTAATGCCATTATGTTGGCATGATGGTTTATTGAGTGAGGAGGTGTTGTTCCGTCACCGTGATGCCTTTCCACAAAAAACAGTTCATCTGAACCACTTTGAACACAAAGAAGTGGCACATTACCATATCGTGTTTCAACAACAATTTCATCGCTGCGAGTTACTTCTATCTCACTAGTAGCTAGGCTAGTCATAGCCGTGCCACCAATGAGGCCTAAGCGCATCAATATTCAACTCACTCAAGTAGGCGAGCGACGATATCAGCCTTGGTTCCGGAAGATGCAACTCCAGCAGCCTTAGCTCTCTCCACTAACTCGTCCTTCTTCAGTTTCATCAAGGAAGACTCTGTTTCTGAAGATTTTTCTTCCACAACTTCTTTTTCTGCCACAACTTCCTCTTCTGCCTCAGATTCTGTTGACTCTTCAGCAACTTCTTCTGAAGGTGCTTCAACAACTTCTTCTGAAGGTGCTTCAACAACTTCCTCTTTCTCAGAGATTGATTCCATAGCCTCAGCAGCGGCTAGTAGTCCCGCTTCTTCAGGCTCGTCTTCATCTGCAGCTGCTAGTGCAGCAGCCTTCTTTGCCTTTAATTCGGCTTCTTGTCGAGACTCTTCAGCATGGATTTCATCTAGAGTTGGTCCCTTTTCTCTGACAACACCAGTTTGCAGTAATTGGCTCTTGCGAATAACTACATTTTTGCAAGGATAAATCGCCTTTACAGCGTTTCTAATCTCGCTTTCAAGGTCTCCACCTAGCATTGCTTCTTGCATTTTTGAGTAAGTTGATTTTGCTGCAAAAGAACGGATAATTTCAGCAGACTTAGCGCGCATTGCTTGCTTGACAGAAGTTTGACATCGGCGCTCTGTGATCATCAGAGGCTTCAATCTTATCAGGAAACCATCGGTTGTTACAACATCGACTACGTCATCGATTTTTCCTCTGTATCTTCGGATTTGACGACGTGTGTGGTCAGATTGGTGAGCGTGTCCAACGAAAGTTGTTAGAGCATCTTGGCCAACAACGTCTGTTACTCTGAATCGCAGTAGAACGTGCATTTTGGTGAAATCACCACTGAATTCTTGTTGTGTCATTTCATAGACACGACCCATGATATGTTCGTCGGTCTCACCGAGAGTTTCTCCTATTCGCTTGAAGTTCCAAGGGTGTCGAGGTGCACGGATTGTGAACCATCTCTTATTTTTCCACTTGTCACGCTGCTTACGTGCTGCTGCACGTGCCTTTGCACTCATCTTCTTCGCCATTTTGAATCAACTCTCAGATTGCGGGGGCTACCCCACTTGCAGCCTTCCGACCAACATGGCCTATATGAAAGGAATAGATGACTAAAATAACACCCCTACGGGGTGGATTCACCAACCACGTTGGTCTAAACGGACTTCGAGTGTTTCTAATTCATCTCCGCGCATAGGTGCGCCTTCCATCATGCTCATTGCTTCTGCAACCTTTTCAGGGTCATCAAAATGAGCGGTTGCTAGGACTATTGCATCTGCCATAGTCTTTGGATCCTCAGACTTGAAAATACCCGAACCTACGAATATTCCGTCAACACCCATCTGCATCATCAGTGATGCATCGGCAGGGGTTGCGATACCTCCCGCACAGAATGTTACAACAGGCAGCCTGCCCAAGTCTGAGACTTCGACTAAGATTTCTTTGATGCTACCATGCATTTCATCATCAATTGCACCAAACGGGGTGATGTTGGACGTTCCTGGAAGGTCACTTGAATCTGCAAGAACTCTGTATCTGTCCATGATAATGTTGGCAGCCTCATCCAAACCATTGTCGTCAAGAGTTTGTATTTGCCTTATTTCTTGGTCGATTAGCCTTGCGTGAGTTACTGCTGCAACAACATTTCCTGTGCCAGCCTCACCTTTGGTTCGAATCATAGCCGCACCTTCGTAAATCCTTCTAACTGCTTCACCTAAGCCAGTTGCTCCGCATACAAATGGAATATCATGGGCATTTTTGTTAATGTGGAAGTAAGGATCAGCTGGTGTTAATACCTCAGATTCATCTACCATGTCCACACCGAGTGCTTGTAGAACTTGAGTTTCAGCTTCGTGGCCAATCCTAGACTTTGCCATAACCGGAATAGATGTGCAATCGATGATACCAGTAATCATGTTAGGATGGGAAGTTCTAGCAACACCACCAGATTTTCTGATGTCAGCAGGCACTCTTTCAAGCGCCATTACAGATACAGCACCTGCTTCTTCTGCGACTGCTGCTTGGTCTGGAGTTACGACATCCATTATGACGCCGCCCTGTAACATTGACGCGAAACCCCTTTTCAGTAGGTCATCTGCATGACGAAGTGACTTGACATCATTTGCGGTATTCATTGCCATCACAGCGGGCGTGGGGCATTTCATTCATGAAGATATGTAATGTGGCACAAAATTAGTCGCCTAAGACTGGAGTGTCACCTGTCGCAATTTCAGCGTCCTGAGATTCGTCTTCGTTTCGATCAATCCATGACTCTTCTTCGTCCGGGACATCTGTATCTGCGAATATAGCATCAACTGGACATTCTGGGACGCAGGCTCCGCAATCAATGCATTCATCAGGATCAATTATCAAATAAGTATCTGCTTCTCTGAAAGCCTCTACTGGACAAACTGCAACACACTCTTGATATTTGTGATCTACGCATCCCGAGGTAACTACATGTGTCATTTAACCTCACCAACCAATTAGGCCTTCAAGTTTTACAATATAATGCCTTGCTCAAGTCCCTATATTTTTAGGGCAACCTAATTCAGTATGGCGTTTTTGCTTTTTCAATAGTGGCAATGGCTACATCCATTGCTACATCGCCAGGATAGACCTCTAATTTCGCTTTACCCTTGACTGTTGGCCTATCGCTTGGAAGGGTCAGCGTCACTTTTCCCGCTAGCAAGTCATTCAAATCAAGTCTGATGTGAATTACGTTATCTTCATCAAGTCTAGAGGCAAGTTCAGAGGCCAATAAATCTAGAACCTCACTTCCAAGACGCGAAAGTGATTTCGTAGCCTTTCCACGACGTTTGATTTCTGCAGTAACAAGATGTATTGGTGAGCCGTGATAAGAGTTCATCCTCTCTATTGACACTGCTTCATCATCCCCTACGAGCCAACTAAGCGCAGCAGCGTGGATATATTCATCTTCAACTCCGCTTGCAGTTGATTGCCAAGAGACGTGGTGTATCCCCATGATTACTACCATTCCGTCTAGGGTGATGATTATTTTCAATCAAGAGGGTGGTCTACACCTTCTTCTCCCAGTGTCCATCTCAAGGTTTTGATAACCCCATCAAGTGCTTTGTGATTCCTAGCGGCTTCTTTCATTCCGTCCCTATCACCGTCTTTGCTACATTGGTCAAACCATTTCTTCCATTGGTCCCTACGAGCGATAGCCTTTCCCAGCATTTCTTCGATATCACTCCAAGAACGGTCGTAACTTCGGACAGGTTGCCTTCTATCCTCTGTGCTCATGAGCCTCGGGCGTTAGCAATCGGTATAAGAAAGTGACACCGACGCGAGTTCTAAATTATCTTTTTTCATTCTCAAGATCAATCACTATATGGGACTCGTCCCCGATTACACAATTGAGAATCCTTGAATCAATTAAGCTATTTTCTCCAATAATCGAAGACTCTGATACACCATTAATTCTAGAGTTCGCCATTACGACTGAATTAACTGCAGCCCCATTTACAGATGCTCCTTCTAATATTACAGAACGTGAAATATGACCACTAACCGATGCCGAGGAGCTAATGAATGAACCATCCGGCAGAACTTCACCTTCTGGCATTGGAAATGGCAACTCATTGCGTCCCTCAATCAATGCCATTTGTGCATTATGTAGTTCGAAAGGATGTCCTACATCAAACCAAATACCGTTGACTGTTTTAGCATACATTGGCCAACCTCTTTGCAATACTTCTGGAAAAAGTTGCTTAGAAAAATCATACTTTTCTCCCTCTGGAACCAATTCCATAACTTCTGGTTCAATAATGTAAAGACCAGCATTAATTAAATTGGAAAATGCTTCACTAGGCGATGGTTTTTCCTTAAATTTGCTGATATATCCTTCACCAAGATTTGAATCTATATCTCCATTATGGGATTTTGAAAGCCCGACAATACCATACTCTGTGGGGTCTTCCACTTCCCATAATGCCATCGTAACCTTCGCACCAGAACTACGATGGGACAAAAGTAAATCCTCGATATCAAAAGAGGCTACTGAATCCCCTGATCCGACTACGAATGTCTCAGTTAATTTTCTGGAAAGAAGTTTGACACTTCCTGCTGTTCCCATAGGAGTATCTTCTTGATTAACTCGACTTTTCACGTCCCATGAATCAACATGAGAAACAAGTTGTTCTCCTTGGTATCCGGTTGTTACGATAATCTCTGATAGACCTGCATCAACCATTGCGTCCTTGACATAATCAATAACTGGCCGACCCAATACTGGAACCATCGGTTTTGGACGATTTTTTGTTAATGGCATCAGGCGGGTACCTCGGCCACCCGCCATGATGATTCCAAGCAGAATCTCACTTCCTTCCACGAGAAGCGGTCATGTCTATGCTTCGCATGTTTTTCTTCTTGCTAGAACGCTTTTTGTTAGTGCCAACCCCGGCTCTATCTCCAGACATTGTTCCCCCAAAGGAAAGCGAACCTGCACTCAATAGATGGTCAACCATTGAATCTGCAACATTCTCATCTTCGGCACCAGTTTTCATTTCGTTTGAAACTGCAGCATTGTGATCTGTAATCCAAGATTCCCTTTCTTCACGAGCAATCTTTAGTTTATCTCTTGCTTCGTTAACTTCCTTCATCAACTCTAGAATCTTGGAATGAACCTCGTCAGCTTTTTCCCTACAGGCTAAGAATTCTTTGTGGAATCGATCCCCCTCGCCCTTTAAAAAATCTCTATGAGCAAATAATTCATCTAATTCTTTGCTCATTCCTTTAGCACGCTCAAGACATTCAACGAAATCCTTGTGTGCTGCATCTGCCTCTAACTTTAGGTGAGCAATTGCTTCATCTCTGTTTGAAAGGTCAACCTTGATGAGTTGTAATTTTTCTACTTCAGGTTCCAATTCTTTCATACGACGACGCATATTCTTGATCTTGTCCATAGTTTCTTTCTCTTTTTTAGCCGACATGCCTCCACGAGTTTCGTAGGTTTTTTCCATATTGTCAACTTCACTTGATAACTTATTGAATTCAAATGATGCAGATTTTTTGTCATTCTTATCTCCACGCTGTGCTTTTGCTTGCCCAATCAAATCACGAATCTGCGATTGGATTGCATCTCTTCTAGTCTTATGCAAATTTTGCTCTGCACGTATTGCCTTCACTTCTGCAACAGACATGTCTAACTTTTCACGATGCTCTTTGTATTGAGCCTGTATAGCATTTCGCTGTTCAGCAAAGCGCTTAGCATGCTCGTTGTGATTATTTCTTGAATCTCTCAATTTTCGAACCTTTGCCTCCATTTGATGGAGGTGGTCACGTAAATCAGAATCGGGACGAGTATTCTCATCTTGAGACTCGGTCATGGCATCTGCGACGACATCTTTCCTTTCAATGCTGCGATTGAAATTCTAGTTCATGCGGCACCCAAAACTGCCATCAATTGGAAGATAATTGATGCAAATAGTCCAAAAACTCCAACCAAGTACGAGGTAAGAGAACTAGTATTACGCAACCAAATTACAAATTCAGGTTGGACTCTTACGTTGATTTGTCTACCAACCAAAAGGTCACCATTCGTATTTTCAAGACGGATTGAAACCGATGCTTCACCAGTTCTTTCTGGTAACAAAGTCTGCCATGTAATTGTACCATCTCTAAGGAGCCCAGACATACGGCCTATAATATCTTCATCGCCTTCACTTGACACAGGCACAACATCATCTGACCACCACGACTTGTCACTTGGTTCAAGGTTGTATCTAAGAGCTAGATCATGCGGCCTGAAATCAGGAGAATGAACTCTCAAAACTACCTGTCGTGATTCTTTCGAGAGATTGTGAATGTAACAAAACAGATTTGCTTTTTCTGTAACAACGTTTTCTAAATCCACATCAAATAATAGGCCGTCAAAATCAACCTTCTTCCCTATTGCCAGGTCTTGTTCAAGCCTCTCAATTAATCTATAGAAAGCAGGGTTGTTCCTAATTGAACTAGCAAACAATGAATCCCAAAGCTCTTCATTGAAAACTTCGTGCTCTAGAATTAATTTGACACCCTTTACAGTCAATATTTCAGATAATTCGATACTTGTAGTATTACGGTCGATTCCACCTTTGAATCTTCTGTGCATTAACATCAGGAATTTTTCCCAGCCAAATTCACGGTTAACGCCTTTTTTGATATTAGATTCAAATTCATTTAAGAAATTGTCAAATTTGCTTCGAAGTAAAGGATCCATTAAATTCCTCATCATGTCGCTGTAAGCCATGTTTAGAGTCGAGGGATGAATTGGAGGCGTGTAGGCAGATAGAAGACCATCATTGGCAACCATGTTGAACTTTCGAGTCCTGGTTGATAGATGTTGACCTATTGCAATCGTTACCAAAGATGCACTGGCAAGTAGACCACGTCCACCTATTTTTGAATCCGAATCTAGATATGCAACTATCAATGAAATTACTGTAGCCGTAACACTCATCCACAATGCAGTATTGTGGCTTACCATGGTTCTTGAAATCAAACTATCAACAGATGAGAAACCATGCATACTTGTAACTGGGCGGTGCGAATTAGTCGCTTCTTCTACTTCTTGACGGAAAACTTGCCTTGTCAATTTGACTCGATATCTGTGCAAATATAAACCAGCACAAAATCCGAAAAGAATTGTTGTTGAGATCAATGTAAATGCTGTGGACAAATCAAACCCTACTGCAGGTTCAATATTATCAAGCCACCAAGATGGGCTCTCTCCTTTGTATGCCCAAGCACCGAAGAACGAAAGCAATGAAAATGCTGGCAAAAGAAGGATTAAACGAAGTCCTTCGGAAAAAAACTGGCTATCAATACTGTGAAATTTTTCCTCTCGTGAACGAAGTTGCTCCAAGTTTTCATTCATTTTAATAACCTCAATATGACTCGATTTCCAAGTTCTTCTGAAATTTTAATTTCATCATTATTGAGCAAATAATATGATTCTTTTCTTTCCACAACATCCCCTATCTTGAATCCAAAATCATGTAGCATATTTCTTGTATTTGAAGTTGTCAAAATTAGTATAATTTCACCCTTCATGGAATCTGGAAGTTTGGTCAAATTAATGATTGATTGCTCACTTTCGATTTTATCTGCAATACGTGAATTCGCAGGTGGTATTTGTTTACCAGAAGGGTCGATTTTGGGATTTCCTAGCAACAATGAGATACATATCTCAAGGTCGTCATTAAATGCATGCTCCAAACGACATGCAGTCTCGTGAACATCACCTTCGAAAGGTAACAATGTAAGAAGCACCTCTGCTAAGCGATGTCGCCTTTTCATCATCATTCCATGTTCTAATCCCTTTTTGGTCAGCATAGCACCTTTGTAGGGAACATAGTCCACAAATCCGTTCTTTGCCAAACGTTGAATCATCTCAGTTGATGAGGCTGGTGAAACTCCAAGATACTTTGCAAGTTCCCCGTTTCTAACTCTTTCACCCGGCATCCTTTCATTAAACTCGTACAAGGTTTCTAAATATTCATCTTCGAATTCTTGAAAATGTCCTGTTACCATTTCTTCACCTCACTTCTTTCTAGCTTCAAACACGGTCGCGCATGCCGGGCACCTAGCCTTGGCAGGCCTTCGCTCATATGGAACTTTTAGTTTTCTTGTGCACTTTGGACATGAAAGTATGTCGTTATCTGAAGAGGAGTGTAATTCTTGATTCTCGTTAGTCGCTTCCACAGCCTCTTTCTGTGGAGTACTATCTTCCTCTTCAACTTCTCCTTCAACTTCGAATTTAGTTTCGCATTCAGGACACCTAACCGCACCGGAATAATCACTCGGAACACGAAGTTTACGATCGCATGTTGGACAAGCAACCTCGACTTTCTCATTCTTTGAAGTGGTTTTTTTGGTTGATTTAGAGGGTTTTTCCTTCTTTTCCTTCGTTGGAGAATTTTTTATTCTGGTCGCGAAAATTACCGCCATACCAAGAGTTAATCCCCCAAGTATTCCGCCCCACGGTATAGTAATCTCTTCTTCTTCGGCTTCTATCTTTTCAGATGTAACTAAGATTTCATCGCTAATTGATTTACCATTAATATGCCAAGCCACAATAACTTTGACATTATCACCTGATGGCCAATTTATCACAGTGCTGTGGTCTATGGAACTCGAACTAATCTGTGGGCTTGTGTCAGTTGCCAATATTTCACCTAATGAGTCTGTAATCACAATTTGTCCCTCTGGTGCAGAGTTACCTGCCAGGTTGTTAAGAGTGTAAAACACTGTAACTCTAGAACCTGCCGAGGGGACTTTTGGTTGTGTTAGAGGATTGACTGTGATTTGTGGTTCTATCTCGAAATTTGGCATTGTGGCTTCGTCGTCTGTAAATGAGCCAAATCCAATTGTCCAACCGCTTTCAACTAAGTCTATAAAAACCTCTTGGCCATCTTGGTAACCGATGTTTACCGTACCATATGTGGTTCCTGGCATCAGTAGTCTTTCTTCTATAATCGGTTCACCTTTGATACCGTCTTTAATAGCTCCAAATTTGAGTATGACTGACCTCTCCTTGCCCTCGGAAAGTTGGGCTAACCATGACATTTCAACTCCATCTTCGATTACATTGACACTCTCAATTTCAAAAACAATCACTTGAGAAGGAAGAACTGGAATTAATATCGAACCAGACAAATTTGAATCTACAATTCCATCTGAACTAACTACTGACCAATTAACAATATGATCTCCTGAAGCCATGATTGGGAAATCAAGCTGTACTTCGCCAGCCTTACCATTATCTAGTGAAATACTATTTCCTTCTGTAATTACACCGTCAATTTCAATCCTAAGGTTTGCGCTACCGGCAACATCTCCATCATTTTTCAATAACAGAGAGATCACCACATCATCACCAGCATGCCATGGCCCACCTAAGATGTATGGAGTTGAATGCCCTGCTCCAACAAATACTGCTGATGTCATTTCAATTATGTCAACTGCATCAATTGTTGAACTCGTCCTTGCTAAATCAGTTGTACAAATTACCTGCCCAGGTTTAGAGTTGATTGAGACGGAGTAATTTGAATAATTGCTTGCGTTAATTTGTATGCTTGACAAGTAAAAATGCTCACCATCTATCGAACATTTCAAATCTCCATCAAATTTTGCATCTCCCGTATTGTTTACATGTAATATCCAATCGAGGACCGTTCCTGGTTCGGGTTCGTTGAGTCTTTCAAGGTTTAAATCAATAGAAGGCAAAGGTGGTGGACCGACAGTGAATGTCCCATTGTAAATATCATCACTTGAGTCCGAATCAAGTGGACCAATCAATGTCGCATTTACGAAATGCATTCCTTCAGATAACTGGTTAGAATAAAATATGACTGTAACCACTGAATTCCCTGAAACATTGACTATTTGTTGTTCTAGATGAATCGAATCTACGGATAGGTTCAGAGAACCATTCCATTCGATATCCCCCGAATTGATGATTGGAATGGCTATTTCTGCATAATCACCATCGTTGATTGTCAGATTTCCAGTAGATGCTCCCAAATCATTCACTGGATTATAAGTTGGAGCAGAAATCGAAACATCTAGAGGATGTAGCCTCTGAATCACAGTGCTGTAGTTTGTCCACTGATCTTGACCTGGAGTTCCAATATCACCTGAAATTGAGATTGTAAGATTAGAGAATCCAACAGGTGCATTACTCAATATAGTTTCAACATAAGAAGTGATACCATCATCGACTAAAATGTTCCCGCTGTCGTAATCGATTATGGTTTCATTCACATCAAATAGTGTTGCATTCCAGTTGACTGATGCCGAATTGGCTCCACCAACTCCAACGATTGAGATATTGACTTCTAAAGGACCTTCTCCCACCTCTCCGTCACCTGATATTGACACAGCATCAATCACACCACCGGATGCTTGAACGGTTGGAACTAGAGCCATCGAAAGGAATAATGCAACCAAAATGGCTCGTCGCATGAAGTATGCTCGTAGGATGAGGGTTATGACCTTCACCCACCCTATAGGGTGGGTCGCAGCATTTATTGAAGAAGGGAAGGTGGGCGCAGTGTTTCCAATGAATCCTAACGACCTTCTAGCAGTCTCACCGAAACTCCTAGCGCAAGCTATTTTACATCGCAGAGAACGTCTATCGGAGATGATTCCTAGCGATCTTGAAGAGCGAAAAGAGGAACTGCAAAACGCTGAACCAAAAGCCAAATTGGCTCGAGAAGAGCGTGACAAAATAAACGCAAAGGTTGCTAATCTAAAGAATGAGAGAAACAGTGCACAAAAGGAAGCAAGAGAGTTGTTTGAAAGGGCTAATGAGATTAGAGAACAACTCATCGCGGAGGGCGGAATGAAAAATCCAGATCCTAAGTGGGCTAAAGAAAAATTGTCAGCAAAATTACAATCTTTGGAAAATCAACTTGAAACTAGTGCAGGAACTCACAAGACCGAGGAGAAATTCATCAATGAAATGAAGGCACTTATTAGGGAACATGAAGAATGGGTCGAAGAGAGATCATCTTCACAACCACTAGTAAAGGAGATGAAAGATGCAAGGTCAAAGGCACGTAACCTTCTGGATTCTGCACAAAAAGCACACGATGCGATGGTTGAATTGGTTCAATCGAATGAAGAGAAACATGATTCTTACATGAAGTGGGAGGATGCGAGGGCTAGAGCCAGTTCAAGAACTTCAAGACTTGAGAATGCGCTAAGTTCTAGCCAAGATGCTCTCTTGTTCTGGAAAGATCGTGTTCAAAATGACAATTTCAGTGACCTGTTAGTTGATGCTAACAGAGTTAGAGAAGGTGGCCAGTCTTCAAAATCCATTTCTAGAGCTAAAAAGGCAGCAAGAGAGATGGAAGAAAAGAAAAATTCAGCAGGGGTTGAAGAAGAATGAGTCAACCCTGCGAAATTACTGGACTATCAGAAGATAATGTTGAGAAATTCTCTTTCCTACACCAACATATCACTACGAACAAAGAAATTCCAATGCCTGACAATGAGTCATTGAAAGGATTCATCAAACCCCTGGAAAATACAGTATCTTCAAATAAGAGTCACAGCAGTGAAGAAAAGAGAAGAGAGAGTTTATTCAAGCATCTAGAAAAAAGCATAGCATCCAAATTTGAAGGCTCAAAACTTTCACCATTTGGCTCGATGGAAAGCGGCTTATCTCTGAAGGGAGGAGATTTCGATTTGTGCTTACAAATCCCAAATGCAGATGAAAAGAAGATTCTGAAAAGAATCGGTGGCATGCTAAGAGGACAGGGTATGGAAAAAGTGCAAACAATATCCCGGGCAAAAGTTCCAATTGTCAAATTTGTTGACCCAAGGAGTGGATTAAATGTCGATATTTCAATAAATAATACATTAGCACTTTACAATACCAAACTACTTTCTACATATGCAAATTTAGACACGAGAGTTAGAGATTTGACAATTTGTGTTAAACATTGGGCATTGCACAGAAACCTTTCCGATTCAGCTAATGGAACCCTTTCTTCATATGCTTGGTCTATACTTGTAATCAATCACTTACAAGAGCAAGGAGTAATCCCTAATCTACAATCTGGAGAAGATCGAGTCGTCGTAGAATTGGAAGAAAAAGAGTATGATGTAACAATCGATGAAAAGGCCTCAAGCGAGAATTCAAACAGTAAAAGCATTGCAGAGCTAGCACAATCATTTTTCCTAAATTATGCTACACGCAATTGGGATGGCGAAGTAATATCTATCAGAAAAGGAAGCCCTATTTCTAGAGATGATAAGGGTTGGATGAATGAAGAACCATCTGCTCTTGAGATATTTAACAGTGAAAAGGAAAATCCAGGACGAATGGGAGAACACCATTTGGCCATAGAAGACCCATTTGAAATCAACCATGATCTATGTCGTGTAGTTCGTGCTGAAGGTGAATTGAGAATAAGAAATGAATTATTACGAGCTGCAGAATTATTTGGAAATGGTTCGACTTGGAAAGCGATTTGTGAAACCGTTGATTCTGACAGATTGAGCAATATAGAACCATCAGATATTTTTCATGATCTAAGGGATAAGAGCGATGATCTTGTAAGAAATATGCTTGAGAAAACGAAGGCAGAGATGGATTCAATTGACAAGCTAATAGATGCATTAGAAACTGAGCGACAATCCACTCTAAGAATGGCCAAAGCAATGCGAGGAGTTATCGAAGAGACATCTGACCTAAGGAAAGAACACAAGGCAGTTATTGTTGGACTTAAATCAAGAAACAAAGAAATCGATGAAATTAGAATGAAAAGAGATAAAATAAACTCCGACATAATTCTTCCAATTCACATGATTGAAGACGAATTATCCAAAGTTTATTCCAGGTTAACTGAAGAGCTTGACATCCACAGGGTGCCATCATTAGCAAAGGAAAAAGAACAGTTTTCTTGGTTTATTGAACTGCAAGCAATGCACGGTAAGGCTAGAGAAGCAAGCGAGTTACATCACAGATTCATCGAACTCGTAAAGGAGCAAAAAGAAGAGATTAAAAAATTGAAAATCTATGAAACAAAACACGATGATACTACTGAAAAACTTCTAGAAAACGAGCCAATGCTAAAGGATAAAAATATCAATTCAAAAGAAGTTAATTCGTTTGACCGTCGAGTTCACAATATTCAGAAGGCATTGAGGAAAAGGCGCGGTGAAATGCATAAATTACGTCGTGAAGCCGGTCGGCTCGATGCTTGGCTTCGCAAGAAATCTGGTGATCAAAGCAGAGGTCGCAACAGAGGCAGAGGTAACCGCAAGGGCTCAAAATCAAGAGACAAAAAAGAAGATTCGGGCCCTATGACATTGGGTGACATTTCGGGCTTGTTATCAGGGATGGGGAATGAAGGTTCTTCAAAGCGAACACGGAAGGTAAGTTCCAAGAAAGCCGGTATGCGAAAAATGGGCAATTTAGGAGCACATAGAGGCTCAAGAAGTCAATTTAAGAAAAAAGAATGATGAAGATGTCACCAGAAATGGATGAGAAATCTGCTCGTTGGTGTTTAGGACCAACCCCCAGATCACTTGATGATTCAAATATTGAAATTGTTAGACAATTATTTCTAGACCAAACAGGAGAAAGATACGCTCGAGAATCAGTAAGGAATCTTCCCATTCCTGAATGGGGAGGAAACTTGGTCTTACTTGACTCTAACAATATGCTTAGAGGGCTTCTTTGGGCCAATAAATTTAGCAAAGACCGAGTTAGAATTGTTGCTTTTGCGATAGATTCAGACTACAAAGGTAGGGGCTATGGAGCACAAGCTTGGGACTTGTTGGTTGAAGCATCTCTTGGTGATGGTCACAAAGAGATACAATTAGAAGTTAGAGCAGATAATGAATTTGCAATTGAGTTCTATAAAAGAAGGGGCTTAGATACAATTTCTGTTCTAGATGGATACTACCAGTCTGGAATCGGATATGTAATGAGAGGATCGATTCCATCCAAATAGTATTGAAGTGCCAATTACTCAGGCTGTTTGTGGGAATCAGAATCATCTCCGACTTGGTGGACAATGAGTGCATCATCTCAGCTGCATTACTTGATCCAGAAGGATTTACCATAGAAAGAACATCCAGTGAATTCAAACCAACTATAATCACTGAATTGTTAGAACTGCATTCTGAAGACAAAATGATTACGATTGTTGGAGAAAATTCGACAATTATTGCTTCAAAAATAGAGTCAGGACATCGCATAATTATTCAATGCCCAAGTGGAAGTAATTTGGGTAAAGCAAGACAAAAATTAGCACGTGCATGTGAAGGAATACCACCATTTCTATGAAAGTCTCCCGTAGGGAGGCTTCAAATGGGATAGGCAAGTCGCCAACTCGCTGAGTGTACGGGAGTACAAGGCGAACAGGTGCGATGGTAATGGCAGAATTGAAGGATACTTTGGAAGAAAGGCGTAAATTGGTCAATCAAAAAGCGACTCAGTATCGCAATACTCGTGACGAGTGGAACTCTAGAACAAAAGAGCACACAGTAATTAGAAACGAGTTAAATGCCGAAGTTCGCGAACTAATCCAAAATGTCCGCCAACAGCGAGAAATCCGTGAGCAAATGAACGAATTGGTAAGAGAAAAGAAATCAATTCGTGCTGAAGCAAATAAGAAAGTCAAGATGGCAAAATCAATGTTGGATTCTGAGAGAACAGAAAAAGATGACAGAGATTCTGGCGGCAGAGGACGCCGTGAAAAGAAAGTCACAGTTCATTCTCTACGCCGTGAATTTGAACGATTAGACCGAGAGATGGAAATGGGTAAGCACCTTGGTCAAAATGAAAAGAAAGCGATGAAAAGGATGAAAGAAATTCGTGCAAAGATTCGTGAAATGCAAGCATCTGAAGACTCCAACGGTGAATTGAAAGAAGCACGAGGAATGTTGAGAGAAGCAATGGTCGAGCAAGAGTCTGCTCACGTTGAGGTGCAAAAATCTGCCCAAGCAGCCCAAGAGGCTCACGACCTAATGTTACAATGGAACAAAGAAGTTGATAGACAGAGAGAACTTGCTGAAGATGCACACCGTGAATTAAGAAAGTCCAAGAAAGAGGCTGACAAAGCCCACCATTTCTATATCGTTTCACTAAGATGTCTTCACTCTATTCAAGACATTCTGCGTGCAATGCAAGGAACTGCTACAGGTGAAACACAGCGTGGAGCACGTGGTGAAGTTCAAGACCTGATGTCCAAGTTGATGAGTGGAGATACACTTTCCACTGAGGAACTAATGCAACTACAACGCTTTGACTAACTACAAAGGCCATCGAGTATCACAGTAGCATAAGGAGAGTGGTAAGATGATTGGCAAAGATGCGATTGCAGAAATAATCGAAGACTACGACCGTCTGAAATTGCGAGTTGGAATGACTGCTAGCCATTCAGCTTTGGATATCTGCGATGGTGCAATAGAGGAAGGATTCCCGACTGTAGCATATTGTCAAAATGGCAGGGACAAAACATACTCTAAGTATTTCAAAACTCAAAGGACTGTTTCTGGAAGAGTAAGAAGAGGAATGGTAGACAAGGCAATTGTAATGGATTCATTCAACGATGTAATGAACCCTTCAATGCAGGAAGAAATGAGAAAGAGAAATGTGATCTATATCCCAAATCGCTCATTCACTTCCTATTCAAGTATCGGTGATGTTGAGAATAACTTTCACGTTCCGATGTTCGGTTCCCGAAATATGCTGAGAATGGAAGAGAGAACAGAAGACCAAGACTACTACTGGATCCTAGATAAAGCAGGCCTTCCTTATCCTGAAGCAATCGAAGACCCACAAGACATCGATTGCTTAGTGATTGTAAAATTGCACCATGCACAAAAGAAGCTGGAGAGAGGTTTCTTCACTTGTGCGTCTTACGAAGAATACCTAGAAAAATCACAGACATTGCTCAAAGAAGGGACAATAGACCAAGAGAGCCTTGACGGCGCTCGAATTGAAAGATATGTCATTGGACCTGTGTTTAATTTGAACTTCTTTTACAGTCCTCTAGAAGAGGATATGCCTAAACTGGAACTTCTTGGAGTAGATTGGAGATTTGAGTCTTCACTTGACGGTCACGTCAGACTCCCCGCTCCACAGCAAATGACCATGCCTGCTCACCAACAAATTCCAGAGATGACCGTTGTTGGCCATAACACTGCTACAATTAGAGAATCCCTTCTAGAGAAAGCATTCGAACTCGGTGAGAAATTCATTACTGCTTCAAAGGAACACTATGATCCAGGAATTATTGGTCCGTTCTGCCTTCAAACCTGCATTGACAAGGATATGAATTACTCAATTTATGACGTTGCACCTCGTTTGGGTGGAGGAACAAATGTCCACGTTTCTGTTGGCCATCCATACGGAAATGCGACCTGGCGTAAGCCAGTTTCTTCTGGACGCAGAATTGCGATGGAATTGAGAAGAGCTGCAGAACAAGACCGACTACTCGAAGTTTTGACTTGAGGTTGGTATGATGTCAGAAGAGATTTGGGTAATTATCTCATTTCTCGTGTTCATGCTCCTATTCGCTGGAGTGGGAATGGCTAGTATCCGTGTGAAGAAGGATACGACGGATGATTACCTGGTAGCAGGCAGAGGAATGCATCCCGCCTTGGCTGCACTATCTGCTGTTTCAACCTGGAACTCTGGTTACATGTTCATCGGATTTATTGGATTCATGTGGCTGATGGGTTACTCTGCAATTTGGATTTCAATAATCTCAACAATTGGACAATTAGTAGCATGGATATGGCTTTACAAGTATATTCAGAAAGAAGGTAATGAGCGAAATATTCGCTCACTTTCATCACTAGTTGCCAACGTGAAAGGTGCACCTGAAGCAAAAATGGCAGCGATTTGTTCTGTTGCATTCTTGCTAATTTACGCAGGTGCTCAACTTTCAAGCGGAGGTAAGGCACTATTTGCAATGCTAGGTTGGGCAGAGTGGGTTGGAATTATAATCGGTTTCGTCCTTGTTGTAGCATACTGTTACGCCGGTGGAATTCGTGCATCGATATGGACAGACGCAGCACAATCTTGTGTAATGATTGTAGGTTCGACATTACTTTGCTACGTTGCACTATCAGAAGTAGGATGGTTCTCTGGACTTCACTCATCACTCAATAGCATAGACCCTGCTCTAACTTCCATTACCCCACCTGATTTGGAACTAGGATTCAGCATGTGGGTTTTCGCGTTCTTCCTTGGAGGATTAGGAGTTGCTGGTCAACCACAGGTCGTTTCTAGAATTATGACTCTTGAATCTGAAGAAGACCGAAAGCAAGCCTGCATCTGGTTCTTCGTGTGGCAAACACCATTCTTGGCTTTGATGATCTTCATTGGATTAGCATCAAGAGTAATCTTCCCTGAATCTGGTAGTTTTGACCCAGAACTTGCCCTACCGCTACTTGCAATGGATGTATTAGGACCATTTTGGGTTGGGCTAATTCTTGCATCAATTTTCGCTGCAACAATGTCTACCGCAGACTCCCAAGTTCTAGCCTGCACAGCAGCAATTACCGATGACCTATTTCCCGAATGGTCTACTAATCACAAGAAAACCAAGATTACAACCATGGTCATGGCCTTCGTGGCCACATGTTTGTCATTAGGTGCTTACTTTACTGGAAATAACTCAGTATTCTCTCTAGTTGTTCTTGCAGTATACGGATTAGGAGGGATGTTCATTCCTCTAATTATTGTTAGAATGTCTGGATTCAAGCCATCGAGTCGACACTCGATGGTAATGATGACAGCAGCACTTGTTGCAGTAATTACATGGAGATTATTAGGGTTGAATGTACACATATTCGAATCCGTACCGGGAATGGGTGCCGCCTTCATCGCTCATTTCGTAATGGTTCTACAAAACCAAGACCCATGGCTGCAAAAACTACCATCAAGAGATAAGTTAACAACGCTGGGGGTTGGAATATTAGTCTTGATTATTCCAGTCGAATACTACTACGCAAACAATGCACCATCCTCTATGAGTTCATCATCTCCAGACCCTGATTCAATGTGGAGTTTAACTGTTGAAAATGAAGAAATCTGGACTGAAGAAACTATTTTCATATCTGACGCAGCAACAGAATCCTTCTATTTTGATGTACCATCTGATGCAGTTGCAATAACGTTCATCCTAAATTATTCAGAGAGCAATGAGGGC
>MDSV01226673.1_pt1 | contig 31489 bp, 22 predicted proteins | sample 810851 | NCBI WGS metagenome assembly MDSV01 (sample SAMN05326640, study PRJNA326480) | marine metagenome | isolation source: seawater | place: Atlantic Ocean: North East | collected 2012 | reverse complement strand
TTACAAATCCGATGCACTACCAGCTATGCTACACAGGCGATGGTTCGGCCAAAGGCTAACCCTTGATGAATCAAACGGATGCCCAGCCTACAAAAATCGAGGGGCAACTCAAAGAAGAAAGCCGCATTGGCACCCTCATGGACCATGGCGCCGGCGCTGGATTGCTCAACCCCTACGCGCAGACAAAAGTCGGTAGTGACACGATTTTTGCATGGTGGGGTCGGTACCAAGACGCCGTTGCCTCAGGAATCGATGCAGTAAACGGCACCATCGGGGCTTTGCTCGAAGACGATGGAAACTTGGCAATCAACGCTGTGGTCGATAAAGCAGTGCGTCAAGCACCACCAGTTGAAATTGCAGCTTACGCTCCACTCAAGGGGCTCCCTGCTTTCCTTGATTTGGCAAAGACGTTAGCACTTGGTGACCGCAGAGGGGATTTGGAGGCAATGGGGATCTCTACCACTGCCACTGCCTCAGCCGGTGGTTCGGGTGCGTTGTATTTGGCAGCGACTAACTTCGCCAACCGAGGCGACCATGTCTTGTTGCGCGACCGACACTGGGGCCCATACAAAGGATTCCTCTCCGGTTGTGATTTGAAAACCACGACCTACCCGTTGCTTCCAACTGGTGACAGCCCGTACCCCTTTGTTGATATCGAAGGTTTCAAACAACAGCTTGCGGGTCTTTGCGCAACGCAAGACAAGGTCATGATGTGGGTCAACGATCCGGCCCACAACCCTACTGGATTGTCCCTCACAGCCGATGGGAGAATGGCCATGCTTGAGGCGGTCATGGAGAGCGCCTCGGTTCACGAAAATGTTGGGCACACGCTTCTTCTTGATGCAGCCTACCACTTGTATGCCGAAGAACCGCATGGATGGTCTGAAACTCTGTATGAGGCGATGTCAAACGGTTGGCCATGGCCAGAAAACTTGCTTATCACCTTCGCTCTATCGCTCTCAAAATCCCACACCATCTATGGTCTACGTACGGGAGCGTTGGTCAGCATTCATCCAGACTCAGAAGTGACACAACGAATTGACACCGTCATGGGCGTCACTGGTCGACAAACTTGGTCGGCTGCTCCCCGAGTCTCGCAATACACGGTCAGCGAACTTCACGCATCGGATGAAAGCGGTGCCGCTTGGGCACAGGAGCGGGATAGGCTTCAATCATTGCTCAGTGAGCGTCGCCAAGCCTTGAACAACTCGTGTCAGGATTTGGGCGTTCCGTTGAACCCAACCCATGACGGTTTTTTCGCATGGCTGGAGCACGATGATCCCGCTCAAATTGCCGAAGCATGTGCGCAGCAGAATGTTTTCCTCGTCCCACTTACGGGTGGGGTTCGAATCGGTTTGTGTGCGATTCCACTCGCCCAAATCCCACGGGTTGCAGAAGCATTGGCACATGCGCTCAAATGAGGTGGTTGGATGCTTCACAATGGTCGAGAAAATTTCCTGATTGGAGGATTAATTTGCTTGGTCACTGGAGCGTTTCTGACCGTAGGGGGCCTGTACGCCATGGGTTCCACCGTTGGCGTATCTGGAATCGTTTTGTTCATCGCAGGTATGAGCATGAACACACAACGAACAATGTCTGCACAAGAAATTGAACAATGGCAACCAAGTCCCGAAAAACTTCCAGATGCGGGGCGAGTCATGTACCGTGTCGATGTCACTCTGGATGAACCAATTCGATCGACGGTGCTCTGTGGTCCCTGTGGTACGGTCACCACCGTCGATGGCTCAAAACCAAGTTCCTTCCAATGCCCTTCCTGTGCAACTCAACTCTGGGATGAAGAAGAATAACCGCCTTTGGCAACTCGGAAGAGAAACAAAGTCTCACGCTTGTTTTAGGGACAGATTTGAAGGGCGTTGGGTGCACCGAGACCATCATGGAGGCCCCGATCTTGCTGAATCCTGAGCGAAGAATGCTCAGCGTGATGCAACAACAGCCCTCGATGGAGTGGAGCCTTGAATCTCTTCTCAGTGCCTGCAATTGGACAGACCAAGCCGTCGCAGTTGGGGCTGGTCATGGGCTGACGAACCACGGTTACGTCACCACGATCGAAGACGTGACTCGCTCCGTGAATCTGGCCAAGGAAGGCATCAAAGCGAGTGACAATGGATTGCTTGAAATGCGTCTTTGGAATTGGATTAAAGCCGCAGATAAGGCAACAATGGCTAACCTTCAAGCCTCATTTGAACGGCATGAAGCAGGGCCAGGTGTCGGCTTGCTCAAGCGGATTGGGGTACACCTCGTCGATGGAATATTCCTTGCAGACAATCCAGAACAGGTTGAGGGCATCATTCAGCAACGTACAGCGTTCATTGAGTCGCTGCCACGCACAACTGAGGAACTGTCTTCAGAACTGCTGGACCACTTCAAATCTCGTCGTGGCCTCATTGAAATCAGCGAAAGCACAACACGAACTTGGTCCATCACCGAGGCGGGATCTGCACTGGGGCAAGACCAACTGATCGAAAAGCAAGCCATTGCTGAGATTACGGCCGAACTTCTTCAATCGGATGCATGGAAAGACGCCGAATTCCGCGCCTTCGATGTGACCCTTGAATCGGCCACACCTCGAACTGGACGCAGCCATCCTATGCAGGCGCTCATCGAAAGGGTCCGAGCCATTTTCTTGGAAATGGGCTTTTCCGAACTCGTCGACGATTACGTTCAGACCGCAGGTTGGAATATGGACGCCTTGTTCATCCCTCAGGACCATCCAGCTCGAGAGATGCAGGACACATTCTATCTTGATTCGCCAGCATCAATTCCCCTCCCTGAAGACCTCGTCAAAGCATGGGGAGACATCCACGAGCACGGTGGTGAGACGGGTTCAGTTGGATGGGGTGGAGCGTTCTCAAAATCCACTTCCGAAAAGGGTCTGCTGCGCACACACACAACCGTGAACACCATCCAATACCTTGCCCAGAACCCAAACGAGGCCTGCAGGGTGTTTTCAGTCGACCGAGTCTTCCGAAAGGAAGCAATTGACCGCACCCACTTGCCAGAATTCCACCAAATCGAGGGCATCATTATGGAGGAAGGTGCAAATCTACAGATGTTGGTGACAACCCTGAAAACGTTCTACGCCAAAATGGGCTATCCAGAAGTTCGTGTTCGGCCTGCTTACTTCCCTTACACCGAACCAAGCCTAGAGATTGAAGTCAAATGGCGAGGAAAATGGTTGGAATTGGGTGGAGCGGGTATCTTCAGACCAGAAGTCACTGAACCACTTGGCATCTCGACGCCGGTGTTGGCATGGGGCATGGGGCTCGAGCGATTGGCCATGCTGGTGCTCGGGCTCGATGATATTCGCCAATTGTATATTTCAGACTTAGAATGGCTTCGAAACCAGCCAATTCTCTGACCTGGCTGAGGCCATCTGACCACCCAATGCACTTTGGTTCGCGGTTTGAACCAACCCTGTTTTAGGGGAGATGCCGGGACCGCGACATGTTCAGATTGGACTGCACTTCATTGGTGCACCCCGCTCGTACAGGTGATCATGATGACTGATTTTCAAACTCTAGGCCTCTCTGCACCACTTCTACGTGCCGTCGAGGCGGAAGGCTACACGACACCCACGCCCGTTCAGGAACAATCCATACCACCGCTCTTGGCAGGGCGTGATGTTCTCGGTGTAGCCCAAACGGGGACCGGGAAAACAGCCGCTTTCGCCTTACCTGTGCTCCAAATCATGAGTCGGAATCGACCCCAAGGAAGAAGAAAAATCCGTGCACTAGTGCTTTCGCCCACACGGGAGTTGGCCGCTCAAATCGACGAGCGATTTTCAGCTTACAGCGAGCATTTGGACATTCGTCACAAAGTCATCTTTGGCGGCGTCAATCAAAACCCACAGGTCCGAGCGCTCGAAAGAGGGTTGGATATTCTCGTCGCCACACCGGGCCGACTTTTGGATTTGATTAATCAAGGCCATATCGACATCACACATGTGGAGTTTTTCGTCCTCGATGAGGCGGATCGAATGCTCGATATGGGCTTTATTCACGACATTAAGAAGGTGCTAAAATTGCTGCCAAAGAAGCGGCAGAACTTACTCTTCAGTGCAACGATGCCTTCCTCAATTGCGAACCTTGCTGGTTCTTTTTTGAGCAATGCCATCAAGGTCGACATCACTCCAGAAGAGATCACAGTCGACCGAATCGATCAAAAAATCATGTTTTTGCGCAAAGCAGACAAGCGCCGACTTCTGGTCAAAATCATCAAACAGGAACGGGTTGAATGTGGCATTGTGTTCACCAGAACCAAACACGGTGCTAACCGCCTTGTCAAGCAACTCGACCAAAGTGGAATCTCAGCGGCTGCAATCCATGGCAATAAGAGCCAGGGTGCACGCACCAAAGCCCTCGCGGGGTTCAAGAATGGCAGTATCCCGATTTTAGTGGCGACCGATATTGCAAGCAGAGGCATCGACGTTGATGGTGTGACGCACGTGTTCAATTACGATTTACCAAATGAACCGGAAAGCTATGTCCATCGAATCGGGCGAACAGCCCGTGCAGGTAGAACTGGGGTTGCCTACGGGTTTTGTGACGACACGGAATCAGGTTACCTCGTCGGAATCCAGCAACTTATTGGAAAGGAAATCCCAGTGGATTCATCCCATGAATTTCATTTCATTGGGGCCATACCTAAGCCCGGCCAAAAAGCTGGCAAAGTCAAAGATCCAAATGCTCCCAAGAAAAAGCAACGCCAGCGAAACCGCTCCGGTGGAGGCGGCGGTCGAAACGGTGGAGGCGGTCGAGGGGGACGCAACCAATCTCGTAGCGGTCAAAACTCATCGAACCAGGGTGGAAACAACCGCTCTCGCCATCACGGCAACTCCCGTTCCCAGCGCCGTCGAGACAATTAACGTCCCCATATCGTCAACTCAGTGACTCGGCAACCTCAAAAGATACGATTCCAACGAACACCCAACGGAGGGTAGAAGTTGAGCGACAGTGAAGGGAGTTTGACCGAAGGAACCCGACGCATGAGGGAATTCAACCTCGTGTTGGGCTCAACCATTGCGGTCGCTCTCGTTTTCCTTTTCATCTCCGCACTCTTCGGCGAGGCAATCGTCGACCTTGTTGCTGAAGAGGACAGCCAAAATGGAATTCGTGTCCCCGTTTGGGATCGTTCAAACTTGCCATACGAGACTTCAGGTGAGTTTGGAATTGCTTTGGAAACTGGTGAGTACGAAATCTTAGCGACTGAAAATGAATGGAACTCGACGCATCATTTCGTAGAGTACACCCTACCGATTGAAGAAGGAGGGGCTGCACCAAATGCAAAGATTAGCCTCGCAGTGTGGCGACCAAATGTTCCTGAAGGCGTCAAGGTTCCAGTTATTGCTGAATTCGGTCCTTATTTCCAGGAAGCGAGCGTCGAAACACCAAGCATCGAAGTACCCGGCACATGGCTTGGCCAGATGATCATCGACCAAATCCTGCCACACGGATTCGCATTTGCTCAAGTTTCAGTAGCGGGCACTGGGCGTTCGAACCACTGCATGGACCTGATGGGGAATGCCGAGCAACTCGGCAACGATGCTGCTGTACGATGGTTTGGCGAACAAGAATGGTCCAACGGAGCAGTTGGCATGATTGGAAAATCTTACGATGGGAGCACACCATGGCAAGCCGCCATGTTTGGTGCGGAACACGATTACCTCAAGACCATCGTTCCAATCTCTGGTTTGATTGGCGTGAAGGAATTGATGTGGAGAAACGGCTCGGCAGAAGCACGCGCACCGATCATGCACAACGGGGTTTACGGATCATACGGAATTGATGGCGACGAGGAAGACTACCAAAACCTCTGTCCTGATTACCTCATCGGGCCCGGCACAGGTGTTTCCGCCTACCTTTTGGGTTCAGAAGTTGCCGGAGACTATTGGGCTGAGCGCTACTTCTTGGACCGAGTGTTAGAGAACTATCAGGGAAGCGTGTACCTCATCCAAGGCATGCACGATTGGAACGTCGACCCGCACATGGCGGTTCCAACCATCAACGCTCTCAAAGACGCCGGTATCGACGCCAAGGGCTTGTTTGGCCAATGGGATCACGATTATCCAGACCGTCCACAGCAGCTGTTCGACCGCTCTGACATGGGCGGGCGAGGCGGGGAGGCTTTCCCTGAAATGGTCCGAATGGATTGGATGCAAGACTTGCTTGAATGGTTTGATTTCTATCTGAGGGGAGAGGGCGAACAGCCGGGCCTCTATGTTGAAATCCAAGCCAATCAGGGCTCTTGGCGACTTGAAGACCGCTATCCACCCGAAGACATCAGCGTGGTCAGTATGGACCTCGGCGGTATGCTCACGAGCATAGGCGGGGGAATGAGTGTGTTGCCGGATGCCAACACGGGCCCGGTTTGGGAATCAGAACCGCTCAACAATACAATGTACATTGCAGGCACACCCCGTTTGCATGTCGATGTCACCACAGCGACACTTGGTGGACAATTGTACGCCCTGCTGGAAGACTGTGACGCCAATGATGAGTGCATTCACATTGGTCACGCCATCATGGATTTGCGCTATCACGCAGGTGGCGATGAGATTCAAACTTGGACACCCCTCATCCAGACCATCAATGCGAAGATGGAATTCATGCCACTCGATGCTGAAATTGAAGAAGGTCACCGATTCCGATTGAGCCTCCTTTCAACCGGCGAGGATTACCTCCCAGCAAGCACGTCTTCAGTGGTCTTCATCCAAGAGGGTGAAGGCTCAACCCTCCAATTGGACACCTTCGCTCCAGAAGACCGCCGCTACTTCACACCGCCCGTTTGCACCCACGAGTTGTGCGCATGATTCCAATCGATGTGTGGATCAACGATGCCTATTTGACCTACGAAGCAACTCCTCCTGCATCGTATCTTGGCTGGCCATATATGGCATAGATTTCCGTTGCAGCAGCAATCAATACGCTTACTACCTCGAAACACGATAAGCGCCGCAGTATTTTCAGCGATTCCATCAATGAAGCCGAATATGTTCATCAAAATTCTTCGTTTGTAAAATCACTTAAGAAATCCCAAATCAGTTGATAGGTATCCGTACCATCAACTTCATCAGGCCATGTATGTTCTTGAAATTCTAAACCATAATGCTCAATTCGAGTATCACCAAGACATCCAATGTGCGTAATGTGTTCAAGAGTAAAATCTTCAACGACATCATTTGATGCACAGTTTGCACGAGCAGCCCATGAATCAATCATTCCGGGAACATTGCTCATCGTTCCGACACCAGTATGCTCTCCATCTTTCCAATCCCAATCATCGTCATAATCGATGATGTAGTCCAATTTTCCGTGAATGTGCATCACTGCCATATTACCTTCGAGATTACATGTTTCAGGTACAACGGGCATAGTTCCAGCAAATGAAGCAACTGCCGCGAATCTATGGTTTAATTGACACGCGATTTCATACGTATACATGGAACCCAAAGAGTATCCAATGCCGTAAAGGCGATCTTCATCAATGCAATAAGCAGTCGATAATTCATCAACAATTGCTTCTGTAAAATCATTATCAGTACGGGAAGTTGCTGCAGTATTGAGGAACCACTCCCCTTCTTCGGCCGTTCGGCCCTCTTCAGCAATAGCATATGCCATAATGAATTTCTCTTCCTCAGCCAATTCATCAAACTCATTTTGTTGCTGGAAGTCTTCTGTGGAACCTCCACCACCATGGAAGGCGATGATGAGTGCTAACTTGACGCCCGCATCCGAACTTGGAGCAGATAATCTGAACAACCTTTCTTGACCGTTCACCATTACAGACATCGTTGATTGCATCACAGATTCAGATCCTCGTGTGCAGGGGTTCTCTATCGGATCAAGTTCTCCAATCAATTCCACTTGCTCAGGCATGTCGGTTCCCAAACATCCAGAAAGAGGAGTGAGAAGCATGATGAACACGACTTGAAGTGTGAAGAATCGTTTGTCCATGTGATTTCTCATTTGCACGGGTTTTAACAATGTGACGCCTACTTGCTTTTGAAAATAAATTGAGCTCTTTGGTTTGATATTTCCCAATCCTTATTCGTCCAAACCTTACGGGGTTCAGACTCTTTGAGCAGGGAAATGGACGTTGTGGGATTTGAACCCACGACATCTTGGTTGCAAACCAAGCACTCTTCCAACTGAGCTAAACGCCCCTGTAAACGGTCGGTTGGGCCAATCCTTTTTGAGTCTTCACCTCAAAAAGCAATGAAGGCTTCAAGCATCGACAAGATCGATGGTAGCATCTCGGTCAGGGCCTACACCAACGCTGGTGCATGGAACGCCGACAAGGGCTTCGATTTTCTTGATGTAAAGTTGAGCAGAAGTGGGCAGTGCGCCAAAACCAACTTTGTCGTTATTGGCCTTCTTGGCTAGCCCAAGCCATTCTTCAAGCGAATGGCCGGGGAAACCTGGCATGGTGATGTAGATCGGTTTGCATCGTGCCAAAGCTGTTGCGCTTGCAGGCATTTCCAGGATTTCTTTTCCATCCAACTCGTAAGCAACACAAATTTTCAATTCTTCGAGTCCACCAAGCACATCGAGCTTCGTGAGAGCGAGCCCTGTGAATCCATTCACTCGCTGAGCGTGACGCATGACTACTGCATCGAACCAGCCACAGCGACGCTTCCGACCGGTTGTTGTGCCAAACTCATGGCCGACAGTACCGAGGTGGTCGCCGACTTCATCTTCCAACTCCGTGGGCATAGAACCGTGGCCAACACGGGTGATGTAGGCTTTCGTGATGCCGATGACCTCATCCACATGACCGGGGTGAATACCGGCTCCGTGACCGGCGTTGCCACGTGAAGTGACCGACGAAGTAACAAACGGGAAGGTCCCCTGGTCGATGTCGAGCAGGCACCCTTGTGCACCTTCGAGGATGACATGTTCATCGAGTTTCAACGCATTGTCAAGCATGAGGCCGGTGTTTGCAATCGAGGTTGAATATGCCTGGTGAATCCAAGCAATGTCTGCCGTAAGTTTTGCCTCTGTGATTCGGTCTTCGCATCCCGCAGCGCTCAAACTAGCGTTCATTCGCTGCACTGTGGATTGAACCCAGGCCTCATCCCCATCGACTTCAGCAAGGTCCCCGAAACGAAGTCCTATTCTGTTGATTTTATCAGCATACGTGGGGCCAATACCACGCCCAGTTGTGCCGATTTTTTTGTCTTGGCCGTCAAGAATACAATGGTAGGGCAAGATGATGTGCGCTCGCTCACTGATGAACAAACGCTCACCACGAGGATCTTCACCGGTGGACTTCTTCCAACCGACCAGCTCTGTATCGAGCACCCAAGGATCGATAACCATGCCATCTCCTAGGACCAGATTGCATTCCTTTCGAGTAATACCAGATGGCAGCAGGTGGAATTTGAGCACTTGATCGCCAAGAACAACCGTGTGCCCGGCATTGTTGCCGCCTTGGAAGCGAACAACCCATGTTGCCTGTTCAGCAATGCGGTCAACCAACTTCCCTTTTCCTTCATCTCCCCATTGTGCACCAAGAACGACGGTTGCTGGCATGACTTCTCCTCGCTCAAGTGGGACCGCGTACCGTCTTTGAACTCTTGCTTGATTTTACAACCCTAGCCCAGGCCGAAAGCGATTCCTCAAACAACACTTTATATTCGAATCGATGTCATTCCTGTTTACTTAGAGAGAACCCCACACACACCGTCTATCCTACGAGGAGTCACGCATTAACCGCAACGACATCCCATACAGGGTTTCAAATAGAAAGGTTCTCAACTACTGAACTAGGAGTTGAGAAGATGAAGCAAAACACAAGGACCCAAACCAGCAACCTGAACACAAGTTCCCGCATCCGAAAGGACGCTCGGGACAGCAGCCACCCAGTGCGACGCACCCTCGAGGGCCACACACGTCCGTGCGAGGAATGTGGAGTTGTCGACTGGCAGCTCGACGACAGTCGAGGTGAGATCACATGCAATGCATGCGGCCTCGTTGTCGAAGAGAACGTCATCGACCCAGGGGCCGAATGGACCAACAGGGACCGCAGTCAAGATCGCTCTCGTGTCGGCCAACCTCTGACCTACACACTGGCGGACAAAGGCCTCAACACCACCATCGACGTCAGGGACCTCAACACGGGATCTGCAGGTCGTCACGGTATCTCTTCACAAGCACGCCGTGAATGGCGACGAAGGCGAGTCATCGATGAACGCTCCAAAACTCGAAAGAGCCGCGAGCGCAACCTGGTACGTGCGAACCAATTCATTCGGGATAATTCGGGACTGCCAAAGCCGTTGCAAGAGGAAGCCGCACGTTTGTACCGTCGATTGTCTGGTGAAGGGTTTGTCACCGGCCGCTCCATTGCCGGCGTTACAGCTGCCTGCACCTACCTCGTGGCCAGACAGGAAAACCTCCCTCGGCAGATACCAGACATCTCACAGGCGTTTGATGTAACTGAAAAGGAACTTTCAAGGTTGATTCGCCAAGTTTCTCGGCGACTGAACCTCCACAAGATTTCGTCACCCGATCAGTACTTTGACAAATTCATATCCGATTTGCAACTTCCACCGAACACCCACATCCAAGTTGGGCACCTCTGGTCTGCAATTCAACCTCATGAAGACATCTGGCAGGGCAAGAAGCCAATGGGTGTTGCTGCTGCACTGATCTACAAAGCATCGACTGAGTCTGGTTCCCCAAGAACACAATCAGAAGTCTGTAATGTCGCTAACGTCTCTGAAGTCACCCTTCGAGGCCTGCTGCGACTGATCGACGGTTTGCTCAGCCAACTTGGCTTTGTATCCGAGCAGTAAGCCTCATAATCTGTGGCAACCTTGATGAATCGGGCACTGGTCCATCCTATCATGGGCTTCAAAGCAAAAGCACGAAAGCACAAGGCCGACTCTGGCCAAGCCGACCAAAGCGTAGTGAAGAAAACGAAGAAGGAAGGAGAAATCCCCTGTGGTGTCAACACGTGCGACCGCTTCGCCGACAAGAGTTTCGGTGGCCGATCGCTCTCCATCGACAATGCGATTGATGTGTGGGGGGACGGTGGATACACCGAGCGAAAAGGTCGTGTTCGTGTGTGCAAATCCTGCTACCGCAAGTGGAAGAAGGACAGCAAGGCTGAAGACACCTATTGATTTTCACTTTCAGTTTCACCTCATGGGTGTGGCAAAGGAAAGAGTACCTCCGGCTCTGCTTTCTGTTGTATGAACAACCGAGTTGTCGTTCGAAGTCTTGTCACGCCCCAAGGATGCCTCGTCGCCATGGATGATGGTTTAATCCAATGGCGACCGAACATTGGCCCTAACCGTCGAGTGAAACTTGACGCCATTGCTACGGTCATGGTGGTGCTCAAGGGCCCATCGCTCAGCATAGAGACCGCCGTAATTGGCGATGCCCAAGGAGGCGTGACCTTGTTGTCGCTTCCAGCGATGGAGGTCATCGACAAATTTGCTGTTGAAGGTGGGGTCGTGCGATCCATGTGCACGGTTTCTTCGAGTGAATCCTCATTCCTCGCAGCGACCCAAAGTGGTCAAGTTTGGATGGTTGGGGCGAATGTCCCCCAACGCGGAATCAAACTGCTCACACACGATGGCCCAATCACCAGCATGCGTTTACATGAGAACATGATTTACATCCAAAGCGGATGGACCCGAGCGAGTTACTCAATGGATGGCGCTCAGGCGAACTGCTTCGACGGGATGAAACCGTTCCATGAGAAGGCGCAGCAACGAGCGAACCGAAGGGCCAAAATCATGGAAGCTGAACAGCGAAAAACAACACTTCCTCAACCTTTAATGCTCGATCTGCCAGTAGTTGCCTAGATGGATTCTTTCTCTGCTAACGGCCAGGGAGGATGAGAAGTGTACCACATTGCTGTCGGTGCTGGACGCCCCCATGATCGAGGAACAGTTCCATCACGGTCTTCACAGCCTCGAAGGAACCCCAAATGCTGCTCTAAAACCTCTTGAACGCGCTTCTTACCTCGAATGGCTGGGCCTTGCAGGGGTACAATTGCAGCCGGTCGCTTGTTTTTGACACGCTCCAAACTTTCGATCAGGTCGGGAAGACAGCCCCCCGGTAAATCCCAGCGAGCGGGGCGGTCGGCACGGGGCAAAATACACCCAACAACAATCATGTTTTGTTGAGGAATAAAGAAGCCCATTCCATCAGGTGAGCACCCCGGTAAATGGAGTGCCTCAACCTGGCCATCGCCGAGGGCGAACACTTCACCTGGAACGCATACTTCGGTTTTCAAGGCCGGCATATCTGAATCAAATCGATTCGCCCACGTCGTGAAGAAATCACCGGTTTCCAACGCCGCCTGTCCCTCAGAATGAATGTGTACGGTGCAACCGTCGAAGGCCTCAGAGATGTGTCTTGCAGCACCGGAGCAGGGGAACCTCTTGCTGGTCAAAAGAATTCGATCAACGGCGGTTTCCTCGTTCAAAAGCCCCTTAATCCGTTCCACTTGCAAGGCTTGGTACCATGAAGTCCCGGCATCGATCACGAGCGTTCCATGCGAGCCAGACACAACAACGGCGTTGGAATCGTGATGGATTCCTGGGAGCCGCACCACACGCATGCTTGAGGCTAGTGCCCGCAGTCTTTCAACACTGCTTCGGGAAGAGTTAGAACAAACAATGAGGTGGGAAAGGTGACCTTGTCCCATATTGTCCACCTCGGTGGTGGTTAAATAGGGGGAGTGGGTCGCTTTGCCATGGCACGATTCCCTGAAGCAGAAGCTCGCTTGCTCCACCGCAAGATTTGCATGCGCTGCAACGCCCGTAATGCAGTTCGTGCTGCACGCTGTCGAAAGTGTGGCTACAAGGGACTTCGTCCTAAGAACATCGAGCGCAAGGGCGCATGATGTCGACACATCTGTGATCATTTCTTTGGCCTACAAGCCTAGCAATGGCATGATCAATACCATCGGATCTCCTAAGAGAACAAGCGGTATGATTGCTGGGAATAAGAACACCAAGAGTGGTAGTTTTGAACTGACCCATACGCTTTCTACTCCAGCATCTGCCAGTTCCTGAACGGCTGCTTCAAGCGCTTCTTTGGAAGGAGTTTGCCGAGGAGCACGAGTTCTATGCTGCACCTTCGTGGAACCATCAGGCATTTCGATCAATGTGGTCAACAACCACACATGGCGGTTGAGAACCTCCTTCCTTTCAATTTTAGATGCATGCCATGCTAACCTCACTTCGCTCAAAGAACCAATATTCCCCTTGATGGCATTGCGGGCCAGTAGAATGAATGGAATAGCAAGGAAACTGAGACCGCCCCACATCAGTAGGGCTAAACTTGGTGGGAGCGCTACCAATGCAGTCGATGTGGCATCGCTGAGGTTGAGAGGTACGGTTGACCAATCGGGGAAAAGGAGAGCGACCCACATGAGGGCCTTTGCATCGGCGCCTCCATGCAGGAGGCGGAACCTCCAAGCCAGATCAATAATGAGGATAACGAAAAAGACAGCGAACGTTTTCCACCACAAAGCACCGAGTGTGGTGTCGTTGCCAAGCATGACATCGAGAGGTGAAGTGGATTGATATTGTATCGCACCCATCACCACACCAACAATGCTGACGAGGTACCACATTGTCACGAAAAGATCCATACGGGAGCCTGCACGCAAATCGCTCCACGATGGACGGCCAAGTACCGCTCCGCTCGCATAGGCAACAACGGCTGAAGCGGTGAGATAAATTGTAAGATCTGCACCTTGATTCATCAGATCCAAAGTCCAAAGGAAGAGAGCTGGTTTTACCCAATCAATCCAATGCTCGTTTGCAACCCTTCGTTCTTTATGATCCATCCAGGCAGCGACACCCATTCCAAGCGTCAAAGCAAGGATACGGGACCACCCGAGGATGTCCGTTTGGTTGATGTCCATAGCATGCGGGTGGCGGCAATCAACTTAAAGACGGCCTACACTCAGCAACAGGTATCGACCAAAGGGGCTGTAATCATGGACATCGAATCACGACTTCAACAAGTTGCCACAGTCATCAACCAAATTGACGACCCTAAAGTCCCTCGAAACATTCGGCGCCAAGCCAAAGAGGCCTGTGAAAATTGGTTGCTGAACACGTCAAAGAAAATCGACGTTCGGATTGCAATGGCTCAGTCTAAACTTGAAGAATTGTATGAAGACCCGAATATCCCGCCAGAATTTGGAACATTAATCCTCATGATCAACACCGAATTGGAAAAGATCCTCACCGAAGTGCTTTGATCATTCTTCTTCTTCGATAGCCAGCAGCATCTGTTGAAGCAACGGGCGCGTTTCCTTGTCGAGTTTACCTTGATGCAAGGAGGAGGTGACCTCTGCAGCCAAATCCTGATGGCTGCGCAACGCATCTGCCACATTAACAATCAAATCCATCTGGTCGTCACTGACACGGTTACGGCGCAACACTCGTTGGATTGTAATTCTGCCCGAAATCAACTGGACTTCACGATCGCTGTACCCCAAGACCTCCTGCAGTTGCCCAAGTGATTGGGATTCAAAAGAGGACAATCGGCCGTCTTTCATCGCCTCTTCCCAAGCCTCATCGATGGAAGGGGCACGTTCTGAGAGCAAAATTGAGATTGGTCGTGTGGCTTCGATATTCTCGAGCACAATCTTGATGATGACTGCGAATGGAACTGCCAAAATCATCCCTAATATGCCCCATCCAGCAAAGGAAATGGCCGTCACAAGAAGCAAGAGCACGGGTGACAAATCGAGGGCCCGACCAGCCCAGCGAGTTTCAATAATCTGGCCCCAAAGTTGCTGGTTGGTCAACAGAAGAAGGATGAGCAGAGTGAGTGCAGCCGGTTCAAGTAAAATCAATCCGAGGATGATTGGTGGTAATGTAGCGATAAGTGAACCAATGTAGGGGACATAATTGAGCAAGAAGGTCAAGAGCGCCCAGGTGAACCATAGATCAATACCGAACACGAGCATGACAAGACCGGCACAGACCGCAGTTCCAAGTCCCACGCCAGTTTTCACGACGATGTAGGTGTTGACACTTGCTTCAATTTTAGTTCGTACAATTTGCACTTTTTCACTCGCACCACCGGGCCAAGCACGTTCAATTCGGCCCGGGAGGAGACTTGCTTCGAAGATGATAAAAATCAGGAAAAACATGACCGTTATGCTTGTTGTGAGCAGGGAGCCAACTCCAGCAAGCATACCGACTGCCGCATCTGAAAGTTGCTGGTCGTTTTCAAGAACCCCCCAGGCGGCTAGATCTTCAACGAGCGTGTTGTTGATTGCATCGTCCTCTTCGAAGGCCACGGAAAGGAGAGGTGTGGCCTTCAAATCATGCCATCGCTCTTCAAGCATCACGTTGTAATCGTCCATTTTCTGTTCATCAGCGATGACTTCCGAGGCTTGGTAGTAAGCAAAGAAAGCCGCAGATGAAACCACTAAGAGGGTCAGAAGGACCATGGTAAGGTACGACAAAATGACCGGAAAACCATTGGTCGAAAGGTAATCGGAACCCGGTTTCAAAACGAAATAAATGGCCAGTGCAATGAAGAATGGTTGCAGGACTCCCTTGAGAAGAATCAGCCACACGACTGCCAAACTGATGATGATCATCGCATGAGCAAAAGTCGAGACTCGTCGGTTGAATCGTCCGGTATCCCAAGCAGTACCCACCTGTTCCATACCCTCTCGGTTGGAGATTTACCTATTGAAGATGTTCCAGTTTACTCCTCTGAAGTATCTTTTCCGGATGGGTGTTCGTGTTCTTCATCTTCAAGTGTTGGCAACCGCAACGAAAGGAGGGCGGCAAGAATCATGAGCACACCACATAAATGGAAAGCAGTATGGTAATCAAGAGGCCATGCTCGGGCATCGGTGTACACCCAAACAAACCCTCCAGTGAGTGGGCCAAGAATTCTCGACAGCGCTCCCACTGATTCTTGAGCACCCATCACCACTCCTAGTTCGTAGCCCTCTGTCTTGGCGATCCGAGTGAGGAACGATGATGAAGAGGGTTGGAAAAGCCCGTTGCCAACTGAGATCAGTGCGCCGACTAAAAGAATGTGAATCCAGCGGTTTTCAAACTGAGTATACGGGATGAGAACAAGTCCAATACCAGTGACCATTATGGCTAAGGGGATAAGCCGCCGAGTGCCAATTTTACGGCTGAGTGGTCCAATCAAGAAGCCTTGTGTAAGGATACCTGAAACGCCAATCATAGCAAACACACGCCCATTGTCGGCCTCGCTGAAAGCCAAGCCACCATCGGCGGGAGACATTTGGGTATACAGAATGAACACGGCGTGCATGATGGTAAAGCCAAAAATGAACAGCATTGACACCCAAATAACAACTGAGACTGACCCAGAACGGAGCATTGAATTGGTGTTGCGCATCGTATGAACCATACCTTTCGCCCACGATTTTCGTTCCCCTTGGGTCCTATGCTCTTGCGGAAGAGATTCCGGCAGATTTCGAACGGCAACAAGCAAGGAAAGAACGGAAAGAAGACTTGCTACAGCGCATGGAAGCAGGTATGGGTGGCTGTCAAAGATCGTACCAACGAAAAATTCCCAGCGACTTGCCGGATCTGAGAGTTCACCACCAATGAAGGGGCCGAATGTGAAACCTAAACCAAATGCGGCACCGATGAGTCCCATTCGTGTTGCCAACTGTTGAGGCGTGCTTACGTCTCCAATGTAGGCGCGTGCAACAGCCAAATTTCCGTTGAATACACCGGCAAGGAAACGAGCAGCCAGGGCCATGACCAGGGTGTTCGCAAGCCCAAACATCGTGAAAAAGACGGTGTTTCCCACCAGCCCAACCATCAACACTGGGCGCCGGCCGATTCGGTCTGAAAGTGAACCCCAAAATGGAGAGAACAAAAATTGAGCCGCTGAGTAAGATGTCATTAGGATCCCAACCCAAATGCCAATGTTTGCTTCTTGGCTGGCGGGTGTCAAATCTTCGACCAAATAAGTGAGGAATGGAATCACGATGCCAAAGCCAATCATATCGATGACTGTGACCAAAAACAGAACGAGAAGGGCACCCTTGCTCGCATCAACAACCGGAAGTGGTTGGTCGACCTTGGTGTCCATACCCCTCGCCAATCAAGGGGCCTTCTTGTACCCAACGCACTGTAAAAGTGTGAGCGCTGGCGTTCAAGCAGATTGAACCTTGCTTGGAATCGGGGTGAGGCGATCGATAACCGCACCCAGTCGCTCGACAAGTCCTTCTTTTTCTGCGTGCTTAATGAGCGCGATCTCCATCACCTCATCGAGAGTATCAACAGGAACAACCTCGACCATCTTTTCGTATTTTGTGTCCAAGAGAACATCTTGCAAGTTGGCCCGAGGGATGACAATGGTCTTGATGCCTGAGCGAGCTGCCGCTTCGATCTTGGCGGTCACGCCACCAATTGGAAGAACTTCTCCACGCACGGAAAGAGACCCGGTCATAGCTAAGTCTTGGCGAATTGGAATGCTTTCAAGTGCAGAAATAATCGCAGTAGCAATTGTAATTGAAGCCGAGTCGCCATCAACGCCGTGTGTATCAACGAACTGGATGTGGATGTCGTAATCAGAAATGTCTTTGCCGGTCAACTTCTTGATCACCGCACTGACGTTGGTGACGCTTTCTTTGGCCAAATCAGACAGCCCACCAGTAGCGTGGATTTTACCTCCTCCGCCTTGGGAGGGGGTCACAAGGGCCTCAACAGGAAGCATGATGCCGCTAAAATCAGAGAGGCCTGAATTTGCCCCGAGCACCGCCAAGCCATTGACTCGTCCAATGCGTTCACCTGAATTGACAACGAGGGCGTAATCTTGGCGGCGTTCGATCATCCGGTCCGCTACTTGCTGTTCGAGTGGTTTAGCAATGTTGCGGGCACCAAGAACGTGGGCTGCTGTAGTGAGCGGCGCTCCTTCTTCCATGGCGAGGTCGCCTGCAATCCGCACCAGACCTCCAAGTTCACGAAGACGGAGTGAGAGTTTTCCTCTGCGCCCCGCTCTGCGTTGTGCTTCTCGTAGAATAATCCCCACAGCACTCTTTTCAAAGTGCGGTATTTCCCTGCTCGTGCCGATATCACGGCGTACTTCTTGAGCGATGAATCGAATCAACCGACGTCGGTTTCGAGCGGTGTCTGGCATTTCTGAATTGACATAAACCTCATACCCGTATCCTCGAATACGGCTTCTTAGAGCAGGGTGCATCCCTTGAATTGCATCAAGGTTTCCAGCAGCGATGAGGATGAAATCACAAGGAACGGGCTCGGTCTTTGTGAGAGCACCTGAGGAACGTTCTGAACGTCCAGAGATAGGAAAGGCTCGTTCTTGCATGGCGGTAAGAAGGGCTTGTTGCTCCTCAAGTCGAAGGAGATTCACCTCGTCAATGTAGAGGACCCCTTTGTGGGCACGGTGAATTGCACCCGGTTCAACACGGTCGTGAGCTGGCGTCTCCATACCACCTGATTGGAAAGGATCGTGGCGGACATCACCTAGCAGTGAGCCAGAAAGGGTAGCCGTTGCGTCCACAAATGGAGGAGGTGAGGAATTTTCATGCTTCACCAAGACCTTTGGAATTCTGCTTTCGTCACCAGAACTCAATCGGCCACGGATGAACATGTATCCGAACATGAGTAAGAATCCTCCAAACAACAGTGTAATGATGTCGCCTGATTGAAGTGTGGCAATGAGCAATAGGAAACCTACGGCAGCAAATGCGATCAGCAACATTTTCTGAGAACGCTCACGTTGTGTTCTCATGGATTCTTTTTGTAACTTAACAATGCGGTCGCCACGTCCTGCTGGAACCGAACGAACCCTTGGTTCATTCTCGTCATCTTCGTTTGGATACACAAGTAAATCTTCCAGTGCGTCCTTGGGAAGTAAGTCTGTCATGGACCTTGCTAGCATGGACTTTCCAGTTCCAGGGTCCCCGATCATGAGCATATGGCGACGTTGTTCAGCTGCCTTTTTGATAACGATTGAACCTGCTTCTTGTCCGATGACCTGATCGACAAGACGGTCCGGAATGGGCACGTCTTCAGTCGATTCGAAATGGACCGATTGAATCCATTCCTCGACGCTTTCCGACATGACCTCGTCGGCGTCTGCTACCGGCTCTGGAGCCCACACAGTAACTGGGACTTCGTCGCCCTGTGGTTGAGTGGTTTCAGCCTCAATGGAGCCGATATCCTGCTCTTCGGCAGGGGCATCGACCTCCTCAATGTCTTCGGTCACAGTAAGTCCTCCACGTTACTCCCCTTTATGGGTTTACAATCCACCATGTATCAAGATGGTGCCACCGATGATCGACTCAAAGTTGGTCATCGAGGTATTGTTGGCCGTAGTATGCCCATTGCTCCATGGACCAACCCGCAGGCAAACCTGTAGCAGGCAACGGAGGCCCAGCAGCTGGTTGTTGAGGGATCACTGGGGCAGGAGCCTGGAAGAGTTGTTGTGCACCACCGTACATTGAATTAGCAACCATATCGCTTGCTGGTACTGTGCCTGCGTTCCAAGCCACTTCTGGCTCATTCTTGTTTCCACGAGTCATCATGAGGCCAATCAAGAGGGCCGCGATGACGACACCAATCACAACCAGAGCAATGGTTTCCACTGGGAGCGAATCAGAGGTGTCAGTAACGCTCGCACCAGAGTTTCCATCAGTCGGGCACACTGCCCGTGGGTCGTCACACGCAAGATCGAGATCTGCCTCAACTTGGGTAAGTTCTGCTTCCAGTTCAGTTGTGTCACCATCTGCTTCAGCAATAGCACCCTTGAGTGATGCCTTTGTAGCAAGGAGATTGACGACGTGCGCTTCAAGCGCATCATCGGACATGTCGGAGGGCGTAGGTGCCGATTCAGTGATGTCCCACTTGATCTTCGTTAAGGTCTTGAAATCATCACCTTCACTGTCAGTAGCGAGCATTTCAAGCTCGTAGTAATCACGGTCAAGGGAGCCATCTTGACGTGCAGATTGTCCCTCGAAAACCAATGATGGCATGTCAAGTTCGTTCTGCCATCCTTCGTTTGATTTGGTGACATCCATCTCATAGGTGAGCAAACCGTCACATGTCCCGGTCAGCGAGTTGCATACGTTCCATGTGGCAAGCATGTAGGTGAAGACTGGAGCGTTGTCGGTGAGGGTCATCGAGATGGTAGGAGTTTGACCGATGTAGGTGTTGGTCATGTCGGCGTATATGTGACCTGTTCCATCATCCACCAGCGAGATTTCGAGTGGAAGGGCGTCATAGACGTTCACTGCAATGGTGTAGGTGTTGCTGTCGTACTTGTCCATAACTTCAATCGTCACACTTTGCATACCAACCTGTTCGAACTGAAGCGTTAAGATTCCAGTGAGAAGGTTGTAGCTCGCTGCACCAGCTTCGGATGGGGTGACGGTGAGGAAGGCTTCGGAGGCCGGGTTATCGATGTCGGTGATCCGTGTGACCAGATCGACCACCATCTGTTCATTCCGCTTGAGTTGAATGGATTCCAATTCAGTCATATCGATGCGAGGTGCGTCGTTTGCTGGGTTGATTTGGACGAGCATAGTTTGCTCAGAAATTTGCTCGCCGTCGCTCGCTCTGAGGGTCACGACCGCTTGGCCGTTGACGTCGTCATCGACGGCTTCAAAGCCAAGAGCATAGGCATCGAGGGTGAACGAAATAACATCTTCATTCGTGCTGCTTACCATCGAAACAGAGAGCGTGCTTGCGTCCACTGGTTGCCCTGTGTCATCGGTGTCCGACAAGAACGGAAGCAAATCAATCACACCACTGCCACCTTCTTCGATGGTCTGGGTTGGCAAACCTTCCCAGCGTGGTTGTCCATTTTCGAGGACGTTGAAGAGAAGGGTTCCGTATGGGAGTTCACCAGTTAGTGAATAGTCGCCGCCATCGTCCACACGAATTTCCATTCCTTGTTGACCGAGCGGGCAGCCGTTAATTTCGCTCCATGCGAATTTCACTTCTAACTCAGTGGTTGAGGGGTGCCAGGCGACGAAGGACGGGCTATCAGAAGTCACTACAAGGTCGCTCAATGGCGTTTCAGGATCGGATACATGGCCAGTCAAATCAATCTTGGTCGTAATGTCACAAAGAACCGATGGAATTGGTTCAGCAACGATTGAAGGGATACCATTTGCCAATTGGAAGACTTCAGAACTGATGATCCAGTCGCTTGTTTGGTCTCGTGAATCAACGGTTTGTGAACGAATGTCGTACCATCCCGAGGACATGTCCATCGACGGACTCAGCAGGTATTGACGTCCTTCACTAGCAGAGCCAGGATACATGATCATCTCGCCACCAGAAACAATTGAGTTCGACCACTGGTTCATTCCAGTAGGGGAGACTTCGATATTGAAGCTCATGGACTCAATGGTGTCCACATTGTCATCAGCATCGCCCTTAGCGAGGATGTTGAATTGTGTTCCTCGTGCGATGATGTTGTCGCCTTCCACTTGTGCCTTCTTGGCGAGCGGTGGACGGTCATGGTCGAGTTCAAAGGTAGCGAGGTTGTTTGCACTTTGAGTTTCATCGACAAGGCCCGTGATTCGAACGCCGAAGGTTGTCTTCCAGCCGTTTGTTGGGAGGACAGAGGTATCAAATGAAACGGATGCAGGTTGAGTTGCGCCCATAGCGAGGTTGTTCAATGAAACGCTGTCGATTGCGACTTCGTTCACTCCGTTTTTGTAGAAGAATTCGATGTCCCCTCCTGCTGTGTAATCCAAATCGCCGACGTTGCTGATGGTCGACGAGAGGGTGATTGAATCCCCAATTTTGTACGAAGAAGACGCTGCAGGGTGGGAGCCGGATGCAGTGAGAGGGCCGGGGGCAAGGTCCATCTTGGGTCCCATTGTTGAGTCGATTGCGTGGTAGACGTGTGCGGAACTTCCGCCGACTGAAACGGTGTTTCCTGCCATGAGAACACCCACAACGATCGCTTTGTTGAGACCGCCGGGAACAACTGAGACAGGGACACTGGACCAAGTTTCTGATTGAGAGACGGAGGTAGGAGTCACGCTGTGGAATGAGGTACCAGATCCACTGCTCTTGGACTTGTATGTGTCGTTGTCGGTCAACCATGCCATCCAGCAGTTGTACCCGTGTGGAATTCCTGAACTGTAGGTGTATCCCGTGCAGTCCTTGTCGACAAGAGCTGCGTAGAGTTTCATGTTTGTGGCTGGCGATCCAGAGCCTGAATAACGGTAGGAGATGTCCACGTCATAGGTACCGCCAGATTGGGAAATCGATGCTGACATTCCGTAATCGTTGGTTGTTGCAGCCATTCCGCCACCGGACGAGAAGAGGGTGTCGTAGGTATCGTAGTTAGAAGAAGCACCGCCTTGATTCTTGTCGGTTCGGTCGCCGAAGTATGCATCGGGAGCACCGCCTGTGGACCAAGCCCAGTTGTATGGTGCGACGTTTCCTGCCCGAGCGGTGTCGGTGTCACCGTAGGATGCTGACATGTAAGTGATGTAGACGTATTCATCGGGGTGGAGTTGTTTCACTGCATGGTGTGCATCAGAGCCACCGCCAGTTTTCGAGCAATGGCCGCAGTTGTCTGAGGAAATGTACTGGCCAAACACAACGTGACCGGGGCTTGTGGCGCTGCTTGCATGTTGGACAAGAGGCGTTTCATCCAGCGTGGTTTCCACGGGATTTGAATTCATTTCAGCAGTAAATCCGGTGAGGACACTCCCCACGAAAAGAGTTACAATGGTCAAAGCGAGAAGGCGAGCGGGCATCTTCATGTTTTTTTGACACACTCGTTGGTATTTTAACCAACCCCTTCCGCGACTGGATTGGTTTTGATGAAAACACCTCACTGTATCACATTGTAAATTTAATTGTCCAGTATGTATAATTCATGATGAGGACCCATGAAACCGCTTTATCCACGAAGGATTGAAACCGAGTGGCGATTGGCCTTCATCATGGACAACGATACCTGGGCTGTGCTCGTCGAACAATCAGGAAAAGTCCACGTCGTTGAAATGACCCCCGGCGTACGTAAAATCAAAGGTCTCGGAGTGTTTGACCCGATCGAAACTATTGGCGATGCTGCTTATGGAACCGTCATCACACTTGGCCAGAAAGAGTTGACAAGGATGCCGCCAAGACTGCCAGAACTTACCAAGGGAATGGTTCGTCGAGCGCAAACTATCAGCGCTAAAGATGCCGGTTATTTTCTTGCGCGTCTCGGCATTGGATCTGGCGATCGAATTCTCGAGGCAGGACTTGGAAGCGCAGGACTCTCGATGCACATCGCTCGGGCGTTGGGTGGCTCTGGCACACATGTGACGGTTGAGCCGCGTTCTGAACACGCAGAAGTGGGTCTCAAAAATATGGCTCGTGCTCAGCAATCTTGGTTGGAATTTCCAAGCCATCATCATATCGAGGGCCCCATCGAAGACGTCATCGACGAAATCAAGTCTCATTGCACCGAATTTGATGGCATCATTCTTGATCTGCCCCAACACCCAACCGCAATTGAAGCGGTCGCACCTTTGCTTGCTGTAGGTGGTCGTTTAGCGTGCTATTGCCCCGTCACAAGCCAAGTTGAATTGGCATGGGAGGCTGCTGAAGGGGCGGGTCTCGAGGTCGAATGGGCTGGTGAACTTATGGAACGACAATGGGGTAAAGCCTCGAAGGGTGGCATGCGTCCGGTCAACGGACCATTTGGCCACACTGCTTTCCTGTTGATCGCCCAACGGACATCGCCGCAGTGATGTCACTCAACAACACGGATCATCGTAGTGCACTTCGGACAACTGAACCTAAATGGTGGCTGACTGCTACGTGGCACACCAAGCCGAGCGTCACATGAAGGGCAGTTCACCTTACCATTCTCCATTCGGCATTCATTGTAACCAAGTTCTTCAGACGGTTCATCAACGGGATCTTCTGCCTGCTCAACTTCCTCAGTTGCAGCCTCTGATTCTTCGCTTACTGAGCGAGGGCGACGCAGGTACATCGCGCCGATGAGCAACAGAGCAAAGCCCCAACCACCTAGCAGTGCGTTGAGCGTTGAAGATTGGTCCATTTGAATGCCAAGTGGTAATGTAACACCTTGCGGGGCCTGTGCTGGACCTGCGACAGCGACAATGAAGTTCTCTGATTGGTCGGATGAAGTTGTGGTGGTTGCGTCGATGGTGAAGGTTGCCTTGATGAACAAATCGGCCGTTTCTTCGGCTTCCACATTTGAGGTGAGTTTCAATTCGAAATCTGCACTTGCGTAAGGAGCGAGCACGAAATTAGAAGTCGAAGCATTGTCCAAGTAACGGGTCCATTGTTCAATGAACATTGCAGACCCGTCTCCTGCATGATCGAGCACCCCACTCACTTGGGTGTTGGCGAGGTTTTCAACGGTCACCACGATGGTTGTGCCTCCAGAATAGAGCACAGCATATTCGTTTGAATTCGTTGTGATTTGAATGACATTATTGGCATCCCACGACGGTTCAACGGTGTAGATCTCGGCGAACGTGGTCACAAACTCAGAGCGAGCTGAACTTGTCACTCTAAACACCAACTCCCCTAATCCAGCCTGTGCGTCAACAGGAAGAACACACGACCAAGCTACTGCAGTAGAGGAAGCACCGGCTTCAAGAGCGAATTGGGAGGTGACCCCGCAATCCATGCCGACGGTTGTCAAGAGAAGTTGATCGAAACCATTTCCAGTGTTCTGAACCACAACGGTTCCGTAAATCATCGACCCTGGTTGTGCGGCGTCATCATCAGCAATAACCGTGATTTCTGCTCCAGCAAGCTGAGGTCGAACGGTCAAATTATGATGCTCTTGTACAGTTTCATCGTTTGATGATGTAGCTTGCAATGCCACGTCAACCCCGCCAGATGGCGCTCCGGTTGCGGTTTCACGTACGGAAAGTTCGACCCTTGTTGTTTGGCCTGCATCAATCGAAATTGAGGTGGTTGAGAAGGTGAATGAAAACCATTCTGCATCGTCAAACTCAACGAGATTGAGTTGGAACTGATCTGTCGTCGTTCCTGCGTTGGTGATGTCGAAGAAGACCGAGGCGTTATTTGCCGGGCCGGCAATCACTTCATCCAAAGCGCTTGAGACGGTAACGGCGAATCGGTCTTGAACTTGCAAATCAATCTGTTCTGTTGCTGTGGCGCCCGAACCACCGAAGCCAAGTGTGAGGGGGTGATTACCCGGTTGTGCGTTGCTGGCCAAAGTGAGATTGAGATGAATTTCCATACTTTCACCGACGCTGAGCGTGAGCGAAGTGTGACTGATCTCAGCTTCTACAGAAGATGGTAAACCAGAAAGAGAAGCTACGAGAGAGACATTCCCAGTGCCCGTATTGCTCACCATGAACGCAGTACTCGTCATTGTTCCTGGTTGCATCAATATACGCCCATCGAGAGGACCAGATATTTCAATTTGTGATGTAGGGAGAACATCGATTTCGACACTGGCCGTGGCCGTTTGGCCGCCCCTTGTCACTTGGAAATGCTGGACATAGATTCCAACGGCCCCTTCGGAAGAAGATGTTTCAATGCTCCATACTCCGCTTTCTCCAGCTGCCACCACAATGTCAGTTGGCGACACAATGACCGTACTAAGACCAGGTTGAGCCATGACTTGGAGGTTGAAAGTTCGGCTTTCACTACCGTTGTTGTGCAAACGTACGTCATAGACAGAAGCCCCTCCTGTTTGTGCGGTGATGCTCGAAACTGAAGTGCTCAGGCCAAAATCAATGAGTTCATCGATCGCAATGCTAAACGTTCCTTCCCCTGCAGTCATCATTGCACCTGCATCAGACGTTGAGCCCGAGAAATGGAAGACGCAAGAATCTGCAACAGTGGCGGTTGCTGGAACATCAACTTGAACGACAACATCAACTGATGCATCCGGTAAGAGAGCAAGAGTTGAGGCTGCGGGTAATCCAAAGGAACAAGGTCCAGAGACAGCACTGACTGTCCAGTCAAAATCTGCTTCAGCGTTGCCGGTGTTGGTGACCGATACGGTTGTGTTTTGGGTTGTACCTGGAATGAAATCCGCATCTTGATCGAGGAATGAAACACTCAAATTGTGATCTGCATCGATGTGAACCACGACAACTGTCGAGGTGGAAACGTTCCCTTGGGTTGAACCGGCAAAGAGTCTGAATCCATAATAATCCGGTACGACATCTGCTGGTGCAGTGATCTGAAGGCTTGCTTGGCGGGTTTCACCGACGTTCATGTTGTCGTATTGGTCGTCCACCCACTGGATATTCCATCCAGCTGGAACGCCACCGCCCAAACCTCGTGCACTCGTTGTCGAAGTTGTGCTCGAACTTTCCCAAGGATAGTCGAGGTGCGATGTTTCGTTGAAGACGGTCGCAGCGGCTGCTTGCTGAAGTTGGAGTTTTATGTTGGCGTTGAGGGAGACGGTATCGTTCGAGCCAACGGGAGATGTTCCAGTCATTGTTGCATAAAGTACACACGCTGCAAGGTAACTTCCAGCAAGGGAAGGGTGGCTTCCGTCTGAAGAATAGAGGTCGTAAAACAGGTTTCCACTCTGAGTTGGATCCGTGCCACTGCCCTCAACGGCATCGTGAATGTGCTTGAATGCGAGACCGACAGGTGCAATCCAAACTGTTGAACCCGCAGCAGTCATGTTGTCCCTGTAGTCGATGTAGCCCTCTTCTAAGCGGTCCTGCATGACCGTGAAATTTGAGTAGAGGGTCGGATTCATCGCATCTCCATTTCGCCGACCCCATGTCATGAACAAAATTGATTCTGAGCCTTCATCATCGACGGCTTGGCTTAATGCAACCGCGCCATCCTTACTTGCAATCCAAGAGGAGGTTGTACGATAGAATCCTGGGACTTGACTTTGATCTTGAAGCACTACGTAGTCCCAGTCAATCGCTGGGTCCCTCAAGGTGGTGTTTGAGGCATGAGCAGAGGTGTTGACATCGCTCCAGTGTTGATCTAAACGCTTACCACCCGGCGAAATAGCATCGGCGTTGAGCACGCCCATGGATTCGAGCAAACCGTTTAGGCTGCTGCTTGCGGTGTAACTGTTCCCCAACATCAGGACGTTCGAGATGGTGGTTGTGTTGGCACCACCAGTTCCATTGCCGCCGGTGCCGTTGCCCGTGCCGGTTCCGTTTCCGGTTCCATTGCCGGTTCCGTTGCCAGTGCCCGTACCGTTGCCACTTCCGCTTCCGTTGCCACCCGTTCCGGTACCGTTACCGCTGGAGCCATTGGTGTGATTAGCCCACCATGCAGCCAAGTCGGGTTCATACTCGACGTCGAGAAGAAGTGTATCGCTGACTGATCCGCCGTTGGTCACATCGACCGTGACAAGACCGGTCGTTCCCGCTGCCATGGGCACAAGCGAAGAGCCTTGTGTATCAAAACTGAGCAATGGATTGTAGGATGGTTCGACGTTCACATAGACCGTTATGGCCGAGGTGATGTTCTGATCTGGCTCGGTGACAAGAACCTCAAAGGAGCCACCATCAGCAGGAACTCCAGAAGTGCTCAACTGTATGACGACCGTTGTATTGCGGGACCAAGTGGGGAAGACATTGTCCACTGTTGAATCGACAGCGCTCACCGTCCAGACGTTGGAAAGACCTGAGGCATCAATGCTGATGTTGAACGATTCGATGGCCGTTCCGTTATTTTCAATGGTGAGGGTGACGTTGGTCGAATCGCCTGGTTGCAACACCACATGACTGGTGTCTGTTGAAAGCAAAATAGCACTGTGTGCGGACGCAGGAGCAGCCAATGGAGCTAGGCTTGCCATAAGGAGTACGAAGACAAGGGCCACTGCGCGAGAGGAGCGAGACGACATAAGACCAAGTCAAGCCACCATCGCATACCACTTGAGTGAATCGGCCCTACGGGCCGTGGGAAATTGTCTTTTCAGGCTGTTTCAAAGTTCGATTTAACGCAACATAGCCAAGCGTGAATCATCGATCTTTTCCCAAGGGAATGTACCGTCGTTTCCGGGGATTCGACCAAAATGGCCGCCCGCTGCAGTCGCGGAATAGATTGGGTGCAAAAGGTTCAGATCACGGGCAATTGCTCCAGGCCTGAAATCGAATGCCGCTTTGACGCGCTCAGAGATCACACGTTCGTTCACGCTTGAGGTACCAAAGGTCTCGACGCGAACGCTGACAGGCTCTGCGACGCCAATGACATACGCAAGTTGAATCTCGCACTTGTCGGCGACACCCGCAGCAACAACGTGCTTTGCAGCCCAACGGGCAGCATAAGCAGCTGAACGGTCAACTTTCGAAGGGTCCTTTCCAGAAAATGCTCCACCTCCGTGGCGCCCCATGCCTCCATAGGTATCAACGATGATTTTGCGGCCAGTCAATCCAGCGTCCGCATACGGGCCTCCGGGGTCTGCAAAACGTCCCGTGCCATTGACGACGAGTTTGTAATCCTGCTCGAGCAGTTGAGCTGGAATCACGTGCTTGACAACATGAGTTTCGATTTCACTTCGCACATGAGCAAGTTCAGCTTCCTCAGAGCCACCAAATTTGTCTTTCAGCGCTTTGTCGTGTTGAATGGCAATAATGACGGTATGAACTTTGGAAACTGTCCCGTCGTCGTTGTATTCGACTGTCACTTGGGATTTCCCATCCGGACGGGCCCATGGGAGGATCCCTTGTTCTCTGACCGCAGTTAGCCGGCGGGTCAATCGTTGTGAGAGTGCTGCTGCAAGTGGGAAATAACGACCTTGTAAGTCCTCAAACGCTTCTGTTTCCGTGCAGGCATAGCCGAACATGAGACCCTGATCACCTGCACCTTGGGACAAACCATCTTTGTTGACGCCTTGAGCGATGTTGGACGATTGGGTTGTGATATGGACCTGAACTTCGGTCCACTTCTCTGAACCCGCATCCATGCCTATGTCGTGAGCATTGTAACCAACCTCAACCGCTGCCTTTCGTGCGACCGATTCATAATCAGGAGCTGCGCCATTGAGCGAAACTTCACCTGCAAGAATGATCAGTCCGAGGTCTTCTTTACCTTTGACACAGGTTTCTACAGCCACGCGGGCGTTCGGGTCTACGGCTAAACACGCGTCGACAATCGCATCTGAAACGGTGTCGCACAATTTGTCAGGATGGCCGCGGGTTACGGATTCGGAGGAGAACAAGTCGCCAGTCATGCATCGCCGCCTCGACCAGCGGTATATGAAGGCAACGCTTAATCTTAAGTCCTATTATTCCTAAAAAGAATATTAGGAGAGAATATGTTCAATTCGGGATGAGTTTCTCTTGTGGATTGAACGAATGGTTGATGTCCTCTGCACGCCGCCCCCGCTTCATGACCACATGGGTTCCCACCGCATATCGCACCCACACATTGGGCCAAATTCAACAACAAGGCGCTGATTTGATCGGCCAAGAAGTGACCGTAGCAGGCTTCATGGAAGCAAACCGTGGCAAAGGAGCAATCTGTTTTGTCGATCTCCGCGATGGGACAGGAACCACGCAGATTTTCCTCAAAGGCGACAACATCGGGGATGAAGCACTCGACATGGTTCAACGCATGACAAGAGAATCGACCCTACAATTTACCGGGACTGTCTCGCAAAAGCGTCCTCCAAAGACAAAGGAAGGAGAGCCAACACCTCCGCCCGCATACGAAGTCGTCGCCACCGCTGTTGATTTGATTGCACGAGCAGAGGCCCCTCTACCGCTTGGTGTAACAGACACCGTCCACGTGGCCTTAGACACCCGACTTGACAACCGTTTCTTGGACCTGCGCCGAGCGCAAGTCAACGCCATGTTCAAGCTCCGAGGCAAAGTTTTGCAATATGGTCGTGAGGCGTTGATTTCAGAGGGTTTCTTTGAAACCCACACGCCGAAGATCGTGGCAACAGCAACCGAAGGCGGCACTGATTTGTTCCCGATGATGTACTTTGACACCCCAGCCTTCCTCAACCAATCCCCGCAATTGTTCAAGCAACTCTGCATGTCAGGTGGCCTCGAGCGAGTGTTCGAAGTCGGACCTGCTTTCAGAGCAGAAAAGCACGACACATACCGACACTTGAACGAGTTTATCTCCTTCGATATCGAATGTTCTTGGGCGAACGATGAAGACGTCATGGGTGTCCTGGAACGGATGATTCATCACATTTGGAAATCGATCACTGAAGACCAGGAATCAATCGCTCATATCAATACAATCAATGCCTACAGAGCGACACAAGACGAGGAACCAATCGAAGTGATTGTCCCTGAATTGCCATTTCCTCGCCTCTCGTACTGTGATGCAATTGCAACCATCAAGGCCAAAGGCGGTTCCATTGAATGGGGCGACGATATCGACGCTGAAAACTCGGATTTGCTGGCAGAGGATCTGCCTCAATTCTACTTCCTGCCACGTTGGCCAATGGAACTCAAACCGTTCTATATCCACCATGTTGAAGGCGAAGACGGCAGCACTGGCAAGCAATTGAGTCGAGGCTTTGACCTCAACTTTGGTCGCGACGAATTGACCTCCGGCGGGCAACGAGAACACCGAATGGACGTATTGATTGAAAACCTCAAGGGAATGGATCTGGATCCTGAAGAATTTGAATTCTATGTAGCAGGATTCCGACACGGCGTCCCTCCACACGCTGGCTGGGGCCTTGGCGTGGAGCGGATTTTGATGAAACTCACTGGAGCAAAGAACGTCCGAGAGACCGTTCTCTTCCCTCGTGACCGACGTCGAGTCAGCCCCTGATGGTGAAGCAGAAGCGTTCATCAACCGGCTTCATGAGCCGTTGGTATGCACGAACTGATTTATTTTGAATCACCAGGATACGCTGAACCTACCCGACTTTGCCTTGAACTTTCTCAAGTGTCATGGAAAAACACAACCGTCGATTGGGATGGATTCCAAGCCCTCAAAGACAGCGGAGAACTTCCTCACGGTTACCTTCCAATCCTCAAAACTCCTCAAGGTACACTTGCGGAATCAAACGCTCTTATGCGCTATGCAGCGGCCTTAGCTGGACTCGAGCCAGAAGATTTGTTTCTGCGCGGCAAAGTCGACGAAATATTGGAATTGATTCAAGGATGGCGAGCCTCGTTTACCCCTACATTCTACATCGAGGACCTCGATGAGAAAATTGCGGCGCGCAAAGCACTGTTCGAAGAAGGTGCAAAAATTGATCTCGGGCTCAAGAATTTAGAATCGCTCGTTGAAGCATCTTCCACTGGTTGGATCGCTGATACGGAGGACATGACCCTGGCAGATGTCAAGGCATTCCTCAACACGTTCATGATGTTCTCAGGGCAATTTGATGGAATTGAAGCGTCGATGCTCAAATCCTATCCATCGCTGATGAAGTATCATGATCATATGGCCAACGATGCTCGTGTAAAAGCGTACTATGACCGCGATGATGATGAAATTCGGTGGGTGTACAAGCCCAATGCATTTAACGAAGCTTAATGTTCAAATGTGGGATTTGAGTTCAGGTTTCAAGTCGAAATTGAATTGACTTTTGGGCATCGT
>MDSV01177291.1_pt1 | contig 31490 bp, 30 predicted proteins | sample 810851 | NCBI WGS metagenome assembly MDSV01 (sample SAMN05326640, study PRJNA326480) | marine metagenome | isolation source: seawater | place: Atlantic Ocean: North East | collected 2012 | reverse complement strand
TTATCAGAAAATAACATTTTTAATGTTAATAATATTGAGATAAGTAAAAAAACTTACAAAAATAAAGAAAAAATTATTGATGAAGCTTTTAAAATAGGTTTTAAAAATTTAATTAACAGACTTTTATTAGAGGAAGATTATAAAAAACTTTCAACTTCTAATTTAAATCAAATTAAAAATTTAATTTCTTACTATCAAATAAAAGAACCACACGCTGAGTCTGAAAACAATGACAGTGTAATTGTAAATATTTTTTTTGACAAAGATAAATTGCACAATTTTTTTTATAAAAGAAATATACTCTATTCAGATTTGATTAATTCAGAGATAATTATATTTCCTTTATTAATTTATGAAAAAAAATATTTCATTTATAGTAAAAATTATTTTTATGAAAATTGGAATACTAAAGAGGCTGAAACTGATAGTTTGATCCAATATGTTTTACCTGTTGAAAAAATAGAAAACATAGAGAGGATAGAGAGAAATAAGCAAAATATTTTTAAGTTGGATATTTCAAAATTTTTTGAAGAGTATGATAACAGCAATAAAGTTTTTTCCGCTATAGAGATAAATGAAAAAAATGCTAAAATTTTTCTTAATTCAATTATTGAAGGCAAACAATTTAATAAAACTTTGTTTGTAGAAAAAGAAAACTTAAGCAAAAAACAGTTCTATAATGAAATAATTTTAGAAATAAAACATATTATAGAAGATTCAGTAAAATCGCAAAATTTAATAGATGTAAGAACACCTTCTTTTCTTAATGTAAAAATAAAACTTGAAAATAAAAAAAGAAATAATTTTTTTGAATTTAATAATAGATTAAAAAATATAGATTTAATCGATAGCTTTTATGTTCAACAGTTAAATAAAGATTATGTTTTAATAAAAATAAGATATCTTGGAAGGATTACTAAAATCATTAAGAAACTTGAAGATCAAAATATGAATCTAAAAATGAAAAATAATGAATGGGTGTTAAGTATAATCTAATGAGTCAGCTTGTATTTAAATTTCCCTTTAAAACAAAATATTATGAGCAAGATTATTATGTTTCTAGTAATAATTTTTCAGCATACAAGTTAATCGAAGGCTGGCCGAACTGGTCAGAAAAATGGGTAAATATTTATGGTCCTAGTGGTTGTGGAAAAACTCATTTAGCTAATATTTTAAAAAAAAAAATTAAGTCAATAGAAATTTTAGACGCTAAAAAAATTGATGAAACAATTATATCAAAATTAAATAACTTAGATTGTCTTATCATTGAAAACTATGAAAATAATATAGATGAAAATTTTTTTTTTTCTATATTAAATCAATCAAAACAATTAGATAATTTTATTGTGATTAATTCAAATATTCCTATTAGAGATTTAAAGTATAAAACAAAAGATTTGAAATCTAGAGCTGACAGTTTTTTAAATTTAAGAATTGAGCTACCTACCGATGAGCTTTTAAGAGTGATTATATCAAAATCCTTTTCAGATAAGCAGATAGATATTGATCCAAAACTTTCAGAATATATTATAAAAAATATTGATAGGTCTTATGAAAAAGTATTTAAATTTGTCAAAGATATTGATAATTTATCTTTATCTTCTGGCAAATCGATAAATATTAATTTAATAAAAAAAGTATTGATTAATGAATAAATATAGAACTCATAATTGTTATGAACTAACTGAAAAAGATACAGATAAAGATGTTTCTTTGTCTGGTTGGTTGCATAGAAAAAGAGATCATGGAAATTTACTATTTATAGACTTAAGAGATAATTTTGGATTAACCCAGTGTGTTATAGAAAATAAAAATAAATTTTTTCCAATTTTAGAAAAATTAAGACCCGAGTCAGTTCTTACTATTAACGGTAAAGTTATTAGAAGAGAAAAAGGAACTGAAAATTTAGATCTCAGAACAGGTAAAATTGAGATTGATATTCAATCTATAAACATTTTATCAGAGTCGAAAGATTTACCTATGCCAGTCTTTGGCGAACAAGATTATCCAGAAGAAATAAGACTTAAATATAGATTTTTAGATCTAAGAAGAGAGTCAATGCATAAAAATATAATTTTAAGATCTAAAGTTATATCTTTTATAAGAGAAGAAATGTTGAAGCTAGGTTTTTTGGAATTTCAAACACCAATTTTAACATCTTCAAGTCCAGAGGGAGCCAGAGATTTTTTAGTTCCAAGCAGATTAAATCCAGGAAAATTTTATGCTTTACCGCAAGCTCCACAACAATTTAAACAACTAATAATGGTCTCAGGTTTTGATAAGTATTTTCAAATAGCTCCATGTTTTAGAGATGAAGATGCAAGAGCAGATAGAAGCCCAGGAGAATTTTATCAACTCGACGTAGAGATGTCATTTGTAGAGCAAGATGATGTCTTTAAAGTAATCGAAACCTTAATGTTAAGTTTATTTAAAAAATTTTCTGACAAAAAAATATTATATGAAAAATTTCCTAGAATTCCCTACAAAGAAGCGATGCTTAAATATGGAACAGATAAACCCGATTTGAGAAATCCGTTAATTATAAGTGATATAACAAATATTTTTAATCGAGCAGATGTAAAATTTGATATATTTAAAAAATTAGTTAATTCAGGTGCAAAAGTCAGATGTATAGTAACAAAAAAGACAAAAGACAGACCAAGAAGTTTTTTTGACAATATTGATAGATGGGCAAAAGAGCAAGGTGCCTCAGGCTTAGCTTATTTCACAATTGAAAAAAATAAAGAAATAACTGGAAAAGGACCGGTAGGTAAATTCTTTAGTGAAGACTCGTTAAAAGAAATTATGAAAATTAGTAATGCTGAAGTAGGAGACAGTATTTTTTTAGCCTGTGGTAAAGAAAATGAAATTGAAAAAATACTATCAATTTCAAGAGAAAAAATTGCTAATGATCTTAATTTAATCAACAAAGACCTATTTGCTTTTTGCTGGATAATAGACTACCCAATGTACGAACTAGATGAACTAACAAAGAAAATTAAATTTAGTCACAATCCTTTCTCTATGCCTCAAGGAGATATTAATAAATTAGATTTGAAAAACCCTTTGAGCATTAAAGCTTTTCAATACGATATAGTTTGTAACGGAGTTGAACTTTCATCGGGAGCAATAAGAAATTACGTTCCTGACTTAATGTACACACTTTTTTCAATAGCAGGATATGATAAAAATCAAGTAGATGAAAAATTTAGCGGGATGATTAACGCACTAAGTTATGGAGCTCCTCCACATGGAGGAATTGCACCTGGCATAGATAGAATTGTAATGTTATTAGCAGATGAAAAAAATATTAGAGAGGTAACACTTTTTCCAATGAATCAAAATGCTCAAGATCTGATGATGAAAGCTCCCTCTAAGGTCGACGAAAAACAACTTAAAGAACTTGGTATTAAAAAAGATATAAAGAATAGCTAACTTTTTGATTTTAAATTAATTCTAACATCAGATAGATCAACAAGTTTTTCTTTGTAATTACTTCTAACAAACCCTTTTGAAGTAATATTTTTTACTATCTTTAAAAACTTATCATCTGTATTTTCGTGACTTAAATCTGTTGTGCTAGCGATAGAAGGAGTATGAGCTAATTCTTCTTTACCTAGATATGAAATTGCTAGTTCTCTAAAAACATAATCTAATATTGATGACGCACTTAATATTCTATCATTACCAAGAACATTTCCTGATGGTTCGAATTTTGTATCAATAAAAGCATCCACATATTCATCTAAAGGAACTCCATACTGCAGTCCGAGAGATATAGCTATTGCAAAATTATTCATCATAGCTTTTACTAATTCACCTTCTTTATTTGTATCTATAAAAATTTCACCAATTTTTCCATCATCGTATTCGCCTGTATGCAAGTAAACTTTATGATCTCCTATTTGAGCTTTTTGAATGTATCCTTTCCTTCTATCGGGCATTTTAAATCTGGCATTATTTTTAACTTTAAGTTGATTACTGTTTTTAACAGTTTCTTTTTTTGGATTAACAATTTTTTCAGAAATAGAGGAAGATAGAATTTTGTCTTTTTCATCGGAGTTTTTTAAAGGTTCTTTCTTGCCACCAATTTTTTTTGTTTTTCGATTATTCAATTTGACGTCAATAACTTCTACTTCGCCATCATTTCTTTGGTCAATTTTTGCTAATTCTTGGTCATTTAGACTATCTAAATTATGTACAGTTTTGAATGTACAGGTGTAGTATGTTTCAACGATAAATTTTTTCATTTTAAGGAATCTCTTTAAAACTTTTATAGCAAAAATCTTGGCTGTCTGATATAAATAATTATACACTTATTAAGTGTGTGGATTTTAAAAAAATGTACCTAAATATTTTTTTTACTTGGTGGAACAGACAAACTTTTGGAACTTTTCTGAAAACATTATTTTTTGGAAAATTTGTGGGAAAAGATGAGTTTGGAAATAAATATTATAAAGATAAAGATGATAAGCGATGGGTTATATATTCCAATAATATCGAGGCTACTAAAATCACTTCAGATTGGTTTTTATGGATGCATCATACCATAGACAAAATACCAGGTAGTGATGAAAAGAAATTTTCTTGGCAAAAAAAACATTCAGAAAATAAAACTGGAACGCCAGAGTCATACCAGCCGACTAAAATTAAAAAAAATGATCAACAAAAAAAATATGAGACTTGGAAATGAAATTTTTTTTTTTAAATTTGTTTTTTGTATTTATAAGTTTTAATTTGTTAGCAGAAAACAAAATTCTTACATCTCCTTTGATTAATTTAGAAAAATTAAAACCTAGTTTTGAGGAAACAGACGATACAGAGGAAGTAACTTATAATAATGAAGCACTTAAAAATAAAAAATTTTTACCTAACAACAATAAAACTAGCGCTGTTTTAATTGGTTTAGATAAAATTACAGCTAAAACTTCAGAAATTAGAATAAATATGGGAGAAACAAAAAAATTTGGTCCACTTGAAATTAAAGTTTTAAAATGTGGAAAAATTTTCTCTAACAATTTAGACAATAGCGTAGCTTATTTACAAGTTAAAGATTTATCAGATAATGAAAATGAAAAAATTTTCATTTTTAATGGTTGGACATTTTCCTCTGATACAACGATCGCCCCATTTGATCATGCGATTTATGACTTACAGCTAGTAAATTGTAATAACGTTTAGTAAAATTTTTCTTTACTAAGCCAATTAGTATCAAAATTAGAATTTATAAATTTATCATGCTTTAAAATTTTTTTATGTAGATCAATTGTTGTAGTTATCCCCTCTAAAACAAATTCATCCAATGATCTCAAAGTTCTTTGTATAGCCTCTGATCTGTTTCTTCCTTTACAAATTACTTTAGCTATCAAACTGTCATAGTAAGGTGTTATTTTGCATCCTTGAAAAATTGATCCATCTACTCTTGTTCTAAAACCAGAAGGCTGGTGACAAACACTAATCACTCCTGGACTAGGTTGAAAATTTAAAGCAGGATTTTCTGCATTAATACGACATTCAATTGAGTGACCTCTTGGATCTATATCACTTTGTTTTAAGGCTGTTTCACCAGTAAAGGCTATCCATAGCTGTTCTTTCACTATATCTATTCCAGTTTGTACTTCGGTCACCGGATGTTCAACTTGAACTCTCGTATTCATTTCTAAAAAATAGAATTTCCCATTTTCATAAATATATTCAACAGTTCCTGCGCCCTCATAACCTATTTTTTCAACCATTTTGACTGTTTTTTCTAATAATTCTTTTCTCTGCTCTTTTGTTAAAACAGGGCTTGGTGTTTCTTCAATTAATTTTTGATGTCTTCTTTGAACTGAACAGTCCCTTTCACCCAAGTGTACAGTTTTATTTTTCCCAGACATTATTTGTACTTCAATATGTCGAGGGTGTTTAAAATATTTTTCAATATAAAGTTCATCATTTCCAAAGTATTTTTTCGCCTCATTTTTTGCAGTAAAAAAAAGATTTTCTAAATGACTTTCTTCCTCAACAATTTTCATACCTTTACCGCCACCACCACCAGCAGCTTTTATAAGAATAGGATAGCCGATTTCTTTGCATAGAGATTTCGCTTGAGAAATTGATTTAACCGCTCCCTCAGATCCTTCTATAATTGGCAGTCCATACTTTTTAGCTATTCTTTTTGCCTCAATTTTATCACCCATTTTTGAAATTATTTCAGAACTTGGTCCAATAAATTTTATACCGTGTTCACCTACAATTTTAGCAAATTTTGAATTTTCAGATAAAAATCCATATCCTGGATGAATAGCTTCGGCTCCAGTCAAATCTACTGCTGACATTATAGATGATATATTAAGATAACTATTTTGAGGTTGATGAGATCCAATACAAACACTTTCGTCAGCAAGTCTTACATGCATAGCCTCAGAGTCAACATCTGAATGTACTGCAACTGTTTCTATACCCCATTCTTTACAAGCTCTTATAATTCTAACAGCAATTTCTCCTCTGTTAGCTATCAATACCTTTTTGAACATGATATTATTTTAAAATAATTAATGGTTGGCCAAATTCAACTGGCTGACCGTCATTTACAAGAATTTTTTTTACTATACCGTCACTTGTTGAAGGCACATGATTCATTGTTTTCATTGCTTCAACTATCATTACTGTTTGGCCTTTTTTTATCTTGTCTCCAACTTGAACAAATTTCTTTCCTCCTGGTTCTGAAGCAAGATAAGCTGTTCCAATAATTGGAGATTTTACTCTTACGCCGTCGCTTTCATCTGACTCACTAAGAACAGCTTTATTTGGTGAAACAATTGAAGATGATTTAATTTTCTCTATTCCTTTTGTTGCTCTAGAGACCTTAATTTTTGTTTGTCCCTCTTGATACTCTAATTCAGTTAAATTAAACTCACTTAATTGATCAACTAACTCTTTTATTAATTTTTTATCTATTTTCATTTCAAATAGTTTCTCATTGCTTCTAGTGCCATTATATAGCCGTTAGTCCCAAATCCACAAATAATCCCAGATGCTAATTTACTTATTAAAGATTTATGCCTGAATTCTTCCCTATTGTAAATATTAGTTATATGCAATTCAATTATAGGTATTTTTAATACTTTCAATGCATCATGAATGGCAACTGATGTATGTGTATAACCTCCAGCATTAATGATTAGTCCATTAAAGTTTTTTCGGGCCTTTTGTATTTCCTCCACCAACTCTCCTTCAATGTTAGATTGAAACAAAGAAAGATCAATTTTATTAGTTTTAGCATACTCTTTGCAATTATTCTCAATATCTTTTAATGTAATATTGCCATATTTTTCTTTCTCTCTCTCACCTAAAAGGTTGAGGTTTGGACCGTTAAGAATTATAATTTTATTCATCATAAATTTTATAAGTTAACTAGTTAACTCAATTATGGCAAAAATACAATTAAATGGTAAAAAAATAACAATTAAACCTAAATTAACAATTTATGATTTGCTAAAAAGATTTAAGCTCAATAATAAAAAAGTAGCTATAGAGCACAACGGCATTATTGTACCTGAGATAAAATTTAAAAAAAAATTGATAAGAAATAAAGATAAAATAGAAGTAGTACATTTTATTGGTGGGGGATAGTTTGAAAAAAGATATTTTTAAAATAGCTAGAACTAAACTTAACTCAAGACTAATAGTTGGTACAGGCAAGTATAAAAATTTTAAAGAAACTGCTCAAGCGGTAAAAGCGTCAGGTGCAGACATGGTTACTGTAGCAGTAAGGCGTTTAAATATTTTTGATAAAAAAAAACCAATACTAACCGATTATCTTGATCCTAAAAAAATAATGTATTTACCAAATACTGCTGGTTGTTTTAATTCTGAAGACGCTATGCGGACATTAAGATTAGCAAGAGAGATGGGCGGCTGGAAATTGGTAAAATTAGAAGTATTAGGAGATAAAAAGACTTTATATCCCAATATGGTTGAAACCTTAAAATCAACAAAAATTCTTGTTAAGGAAGGTTTTAAAGTAATGGTATATTGTTCAGATGATCCGTTAATGGCAAAAAAACTTGAGGATTACGGTGCCTCGGCTATCATGCCACTTGCTTCTCCGATAGGATCTGGTTTGGGAATTTTAAATAAAGTAAATATTTCTCTAATTATTAAACATTCAAAAGTTCCGGTGATCGTAGATGCCGGGATAGGTACAGCTTCTGACGCTAGTATTGCAATGGAAATGGGTTGTGATGGAGTTTTAATTAATAGTGCTATAGCAAATGCGAAAAAACCAATTTTAATGGCTAAAGCTTTTAAAAATGCAGTAATAGCAGGAAGAGACTCATTTTTAGCTGGCAGAATGAAAAAAAATTTTTTTGCTACACCTAGTTCACCTATAGAGGGCTTAATTTAGTTTTTTTTCTCCTTACCCATAACGTTCTCAATTTTTTAGTCTTTTTTTTAATTGTCTTTGTTTTTTTAATTTTTTTTGATGATAGTTTAACTTCTTTTTTTGAGGTATCAGAAGAAATATTTTTTTTAAAAATGTAATCTATCCCTTTCAATTTCTCAACATTTTCTATTGTATTAATTAATTTTTTCGATTTATTTAAAAGTTCTATTCTATATTCAGGAATTATAAGCCTATTATCAGAAAAAAAATTAATCATAAAAGAATATTTTTTCTCAAAGTACTCAATCTCTTTAATTAAATTACCTTGAATAAAAAGCTTAACTTTTTCTGGTAAGTAAGTTTTAATAATTTTTACCTTGTTTGTAAAAGCTAATAGCTCGATTTTTTTAATTATTTTTTGAGAAAATGATTCCAATGAAAGGGTTGTATTCCAATTTATTGAGCCCTCTCTTAGCCTTTGTCTAGTCATCTCAAGTAATCCAAAATTACTTATTCTTCCAACTTGAATTCGAGCTCTATCTTTTCTAATACTTTCTCTCATTTTTTTTTCTACAGTTCTTCTATTATAAAAATTAATCATATCAATAAAATCGATTACAATAAGACCTGATAAATCTCTCAATTTAATTTGACGAGCAATTTCCTCCGCAGCCTCAAGATTTGTATTAATTGCAGTTTTTTCAATATTCATTTGTTTAGTTGATTGACCAGAGTTAATATCAATAGCTACAAGAGCCTCTGTTGGATTTATGACAATATAACCTCCTGATTTTAATTTTACTGTAGGTTCGAATATGTTATTTAATTCTTTTTCAATTTTAGCGTCGTGAAAAAGTGGAATTTTACCTCTATATTTTTTAATATTTTTTACATTCTTTGGCATCAGTTCTTTCATAAACTTTTTTGCTTTTTGATAAGCGTCATTACCATCTATGTAGACATTTTTTGTTTCATTATCATAAACATCTCTTAAAGTTCTTTTTATTATATCTCCCTCTTCATAAACTAATGATGGAGCATTTGAGTCCAATGCTTTAACTCCTATTGTTTCCCATGTTTTTAAAGTGTTTTGAAAATCTTTTTCTATTTCATTTTTAGTTTTATTAGCACCTGCAGTTCTTACTATTACTCCCATACTACTTGGAATTTCAATTTGATTTAGAATATTTCTTATTTTTTGCCTATCAGATGAATTAAAAATTTTTCTAGATATTCCACCACCCTTTGGTGTGTTTGGCATTAAAACTAAATATTTTCCAGCTAAAGAAATAAAAGTTGTTAGAGCAGCTCCTTTTTGACCTCTTTCTTCTTTGATCACTTGAATAAGTATAACTTGCCCCGGTTTAATTACTTCTTGAATCTTATATCTTTTTAACCCGTAAGAAGATTTTAGTTCTTCTCTATATTCTTTTTTTATTTGCTCATCATTTTTTGACAAATTCTTTTCATCTTCACTTTTTTCATCATTTTTTTGAGTTTGATTTTCTATTTCTTTTTCATTAGACAACTCTTCAATAGCTTTGTTTTTTAAATTTTCTCTTATTTTTTCTTCTGCGTCCTTTATTCTTTCCTTATCCTCTGCAGGAACTTGATAATAATCTGATTGAATATCGTTAAATGCTAAAAAACCATGTCTAATTCTTCCAAAATTAATAAAAGCAGCTTGCAGAGAAGGCTCTACTCTACTGACTGTTCCGAGATAAATATTGTTCTTAAAATTTAGTCTATTTTTGTCTTCAAATTCATATTCTTCAATTGAAGAATCTGATTTAAGAACAATTCGAGTTTCATTAGGATGCGAAGCATCAATATAAAGATTTTTTTCCATTTTAGTTGAATTCCTTTTAGTCTGTTGAAATTTGTATATTTGGTTGTAAACATGTAAATACAATATACAATTTTATTGCTAATTGCACTTATAATAATTTTGATGCCCTAAGATAGCCAGAATTTATGCATTAGAATATATCAAATGTTTAAATATTTAAATTTTTCAATTAAATTTTTTATAATTTTAGCAATAATTTGTTTATTTTTTGCTTTTTCTACTCTTTGGTATTTTTCTATAGGTCTTCCAGATTATAAAAAATTATCTAATTATCAACCCCCGATTTCTAGTAGAGTTTATTCTAGCGACGGAAAATTAATTGCTGAGTATGCGCTAGAAAAAAGGTTATTTATTCCTTTTGACTCTATTCCAAAAAAAGTGATCAACTCTTTTTTATCTGCTGAAGATAAAAACTTTTTTAATCATCCAGGTATTGACGCTAAAGGAATAGTTAGAGCAACTATCAAAAACTTAAAAAATATCAAAGAAAATAAAAGATTAGAAGGTGCCTCTACCATTACGCAACAAGTAGCTAAGAATTTTTTATTAACAAATGAAATTTCACTCAATAGAAAAATAAAAGAGGCAATATTAGCTTTTAGAATTGAACGCGCCTATTCTAAAGAAAGAATTCTAGAACTGTACCTTAATCAAATTTATTTAGGTCAAGGTACTTATGGAATAGCAGCTGCTAGTTTAGAATATTTTGATAAATCTGTTAAAGATCTTACATACACCGAGGCAGCACTTTTAGCTGCTCTACCCAAGGCGCCAAGTAAATATGATCCATTTAAATATCCAGATGTTGCAAAATTTAGAAGGAATTTAGTAATACAAAATCTAAAAGACAACAAATATATAACTAAACAGGAAATGAAAATATTTAAAGATTCAACAATTAGATTAAAAAGAAGAAAAATTGAAATTTTAAATGAAGCTAATTCTTATACCGAGGAAGTACGAAGATCTATTAAGGAAAAATACGGATTTAAAAGACTTTATTCAGAGGGATTATCAATTAGAACTCCTTTAGATATTAATTATCAGACTCAAGCAATAAACTCCTTACGAAAAGGTATAGAGGCTTACGACAAAAGACATGGATGGAGAGGAGCAATTACTAATAGATATAAAGATAAAAATTGGAAAAAAAAAATAAATAATTTTAATCTTGATCCAACCTTAAATTGGATAAAAGCAGAAATTTTAAATGTAAATGAAAATGGAATTAAGTTTAAGACTTTTAAAGGCATTGAAGGATACGTTTATTTAAATAAGATAGGATGGGCTATTCCAAATAAAAAAAAAATTTTCGACAAATTTAATAATGGAGATATAATTTTTGTAAAAAAAAATAATAATATTTGGGATTTAAAACAATATCCAAAAGTTAATGGTGGGATTGTAGCTATAGACCCATATAATGGAGATATAAAAGCTCTTGTGGGAGGATTTGATTTTAAATCGAGTGAATTTAATAGAGTCACGCAAGCAAAAAGACAACCTGGATCGGCATTTAAACCAATTGTTTATGCAGCAGCTTTAGAAAATGGGTATTCTCCAAACTCAATAGTTTTGGACGCACCTTTTGTAGAAAGTCAAGGAGTAGGCTTAAAAGATTGGAAACCAGAAAACTACGGTAAAAAATTTTATGGTCCCTCGACACTTAGAAAAGGTATTGAATTTTCTAGAAATTTAATGACAGTAAGAATAGCTAAAACACTAGGTCTAGATAAAATTTTGAATTTGTCTAACCAGTTGGAAATTTATGAAGATATCCCTGAATTACTATCAGTCTCCTTAGGTGCGGCAGAAACTTCCTTATTAAATCTTACAGCAGCATATGCTTCATTTGTAAATGGAGGAAATAAAATTGAGCCTAGTTTAATTAGCAGAATACAAAATAGAAGAGGTAAAACTATTTATAAATTAGCGAACAAAAAGTGTATCGGTTGTGATAAATATTCAAACGACTCTAAAATTTATCCAACAATAGAATATAAAAAAGAGAGAGTATTTAGCGAAGAAACAGCCTATCAAATAACTTCAATTTTAGAAGGTGTTATTAAAAGAGGCACTGGAAAAAAATTAAGAGATTTAAAAGTTCCACTGGCTGGAAAAACTGGAACAACTAACAAGAATTATGATGCTTGGTTTATCGGCTATTCTTCAAATCTTGTCATAGGGGTATATATAGGTTTTGATAATCCAAAAACTCTTGGAAAATACGAAACAGGGTCAAAAGCCGCCCTTCCAGTTTTTAAAGATTTTGTAAAAAATTCTTTGTATAAAGAGGATTTTAAAGAATTTAAAGTTCCCGAAGGAATTTATCTTACTTCACTAAATTATAACACTGGATTAAAATCTTCTTTAGGCAAAAAAGACACAATTATCGAAGCTCTTAAAGCAAAAGATATTAACAATATTAATAATAACGAATTAATTTCAATAAATAGTTATGATAAACTAATAAAATATAGACAATTTTATTAATGCAAAATTTTGAAAATAAACTCATCAAATTAGAGAAAACTCTTAATAATATTAGGGGGTATCTTTGAAAGCAAAAATATAGAAGCTAAATTAAAAGAATTAGAGAAAACCCTTTTAAGTGATAATTTTTGGAAAGATAAATCAAGAGTAAAAAAAACTGTAAAAGAGAAAAAAATTTATGAAGATGTTCTCAACTCTTTTACCGACTCTTCTAAAGAGATAAATAATCTAAAAGATTTATACAATCTAGCTTTAGAAGAAAATGATGAAGATATTTTAAAAGACTGCGATGCAAAGTTGGATCAACTACTTAAATTAGTTAAACAAAATGAAATAAACTGTTTTTTATCTGGAGAAAATGATAATTTAGATATTTATCTCGAAATTCACGCAGGTGCTGGTGGAACTGAAAGTCAAGATTGGGCTGATATGCTGAGAAGAATGTATTTAAAATGGTTTGATAAAAAAAAATTTACATATGAAATAATAAGTGAACATAAAGGAGAAGAAGCCGGAATTAAATCTTCAACATTGAAAGTAAATGGTAATTATTTGTATGGATTGATGAGATCAGAGTCGGGTGTTCACAGGTTAGTCAGAATTTCTCCGTTTGATAGCGGCGCCCGTAGACACACTAGTTTTGCAAGTGTGTGGGTTTATCCAGCAGTAGAAGAAGATTTAAATATTAATATAGATGAAAAAGATTTAAGAATAGATACTTATAGGTCAAGTGGCGCTGGCGGGCAGCATGTGAACACTACTGACAGTGCAGTTAGAATTACGCATGTGCCAACAAAAATAGTTGTCCAATGTCAAAATGAAAGATCCCAACATAAAAATAAAGATACTTGTTATAAAATGCTTAAAGCAAGATTGTATGAATATGAACTACAAAAAAGAGAGAAAAAAAATCTGGAAGAAATAAACTCTAAGACTGATATTGGGTGGGGCCATCAAATTAGGTCTTATGTCCTTCAACCTTACCAACTTGTAAAGGATATGAGAAATAAAGTGGAAAATAGCAACCCTACTGATGTTTTGAATGGAAACATTGATGAATTTATTGAAGCAGGAATTATAAATAAATAAAATGAAGAAAATTTTTTTTTCAGCAAGCTCTATCTTAATAATACTTTTACTATTCTTAATATCTATTCTTTCGACAATAGGCTATGAAACGAATAGATTTAATAATTTTATTACTGAAAAAATTTCTGCAAATAATAAAGAAATAAATCTCAAATTAGAAAAAATTAAATTTAAATTTGATATCAAAAACTTTAAATTATTTTTAGAAACAAAAAACCCTGATTTAGTTTATCAAAAGGTAGAAATACCAATTGATATAGTTAAAACTTATTTAAATTTTCTATCATTAATAAATTCAAAACCAAAAATTGATAAAATAAGTTTATCTTTAAAAGAAATAGATATTGAACAACTAAAAAAAATAATTATTAAAGCAAAACCCTCTAATTTGAATAGTTTAATAGTAAATAAAGTTAATAATGGAAAAATTAAAATTAATATAGAGATATTCTTTCATGAAAATTTTAATTTAAAAAATTTTATTGCCAGAGGAAAAGTAAAGAATATGGATGCGACATTTATTGAAAATTTAGAAATAAAAAATACTAATTTTGATTTCTTTGCTGATCCTACAGATGTGCTTATTAAGAATATTAATACTAAGATTGACGGCATAGAAGTGAAAGAGGGAAATCTTCAATTAAAAAGAGAGCAAGAAGTAAAAATTAAGTCTGATTTTATTTCTAAAATAAATTTAAATATCGACAATATTGATAAATTTTTACCGCTAACAAAGAATTTAAAATTTTTTAATAAAAAAACAACAATAAACGGAAGTGTAGAAAACTTTTTTGACATAACATTTGATAAAACTTTTAAAGTTAAAGATTATAGCTATAAAAACAGAGGAAATATTAAGAAAGCTTCTTTTTATTTAGATCGACCATTTCAAAATCTATTTTTAAAAGAGCCTATCAGTACGTTTGATTTAAAAGATATTGTTTTTAATTCCCATTTTAATTCTGAAAAAAAAGATAAGTTATTTTTTTCTGGAATTTATAGCACTGATAAAAAAAAGTTTCAAAAATTCGATTTTAAAAATAATTTGATTAATAAAAATTCAAATATAAATTTATTTCTTGAAGTAGATCAAGAACTAAAATTTGATTTAATTAATTTTAAGAAAGATAAAAACAGAGTAGCTGTAATTAAATTAGATTTTATTAAACAAAAAAACATGTTTAAAATTAACGAGTTTAATTATTCAGAGGATAATAATTCAATTTTAGTAAAAGACCTAAAAATTAATAAAAATAAATTATCTTCAATTAAAAAAATTAAAGTAAAAACATACAACCTCAATCGAATTAAAAATAATTTTAATGTTGAATTTGGAGATAAAATATTAATTTTTGGGGAAAAATATGATGCTAAAAATATTAATAAATTATTAAATAAAAAAACAAATAACGATTTTTTAAATTCTATAAATAAAGAAATTGATATAGATCTTAGCAATATTGAAACACCATTATCCAAAACATTAAAAAATTTTAGATTAATTGGAGAAATAAAAAATGGAGAATTCATTAAAATTTCATCTAAAGGTGACTTTGGAAATAACAAACATTTAGATATTTCTTTAATTAACGATAAATTAAACAAAAAAAAATTTTTAGAAATATATTCTGATGTTCCTCAGCCTTTATTATCAGAATATAGTTTTTTTAAGGGTTTATCAGGAGGAGTTATGAATTTTTCATCTATTATTGAAAAAGATTTATCTACATCAAAACTTGTTTTTGAAAACTTTAAAGTTGTTAATGCCCCTGGAGTTGTAAAACTTCTTTCCCTGGCAGATTTTGGAGGATTGGCTGATTTAGCAGAAGGTGAGGGGATATCATTTGATAAAATGGAAATTAATTTATCGAATGAAAAAGGATTTTTAAATTTAAATGAACTTTATGCTGTAGGCCCAAGTATTTCAGTTCTTATGGAAGGATATAAAGATGAAAAAAGTTTAACAAGTTTAAGAGGAACACTGGTTCCAGCCAAAAATCTTAATCGTTTATTGGCCAAAATACCTGTAATAGGAAAAATAATTATACCTGATGAGATCGGCGAAGGTTTGTTTGGAGTGAGTTTTAAAATGAAAGGAATGCCAGGAAAAATTAAAACTTCAATAAATCCAATTAAAACTTTGACACCACGATTTATTACCAAAGCATTAGAAAAATCAAAAGAAACTAAATAATTTTAAAAAGGTAGTGTTTTTTTTTTCCAAAAGAAATTTTTAAAATTTTATTATTAAAATCATTTTGGTTAACTGTTTTCTTCTCATCATTTAATATCTTATTATTAATTCTAATTGCATTACTTTTGATAGCTCTTCTCACCTCACTTTTTGATGCAAGTATATTATTTGAAGCTATTAAATCTAATATATTAATTCCTTTTTTTAAATCGTTTTGTTTTATATTTATTTCAGGAAGACCTTTACCAAGACCTCCAGTTTCAAATGTTTCTCTTGCAGTTTTTTCTGCGTCAATTGCAGCATTTTTTCCGTGTAGTATTTTTGTTGCTTCATTTGCTAATAGAATCTTTAATTTATTTATATTTTTTTCTTTTTCTATAATCTCGTTTATTTTGCTTGTTTCAATTTCAGTAAAATAATTTAAAAATTTTTTTACGTCTCGGTCATCAGTGTTTCTCCAAAATTGCCAATAATCATAAGATGAAAATAAATTTTCATTTAACCATATTGCTCCTTCTTCTGTTTTACCCATTTTAGTGCCAGAGGCTAAAGTTATTAGAGGAGTTGTTAAGCCATAGGCTTCTTTTTTTAACATTCTTCTTATCAAATCAACGCCATTTACAATATTTCCCCATTGATCTGAACCACCTATTTGTAAACTACATCTTTTTTTTTTAAACAATTTATAAAAATCATAAGCTTGTAAAATCATATAATTAAACTCCATGTAACTTAATGAGTGATCTCTTTCTAATCTTAATTTAACACTATCAAAAGTTAACATCTTATTAATAGTGAAATTTGAACCAACATCTCTTAAAAACTCAATGTAATTTAAATCACCTAACCAATCATAATTATTTACAAAGATTGGTTTAATTTTACTATTTTTCGTATTTAAAATTTTATTAAAAACTTTTTTAATACCTTTTATATTTTTGTTTATTTGTTTTTGAGTTAAAATTTTTCTTGTAGAGCTCTTTCCTGAAGGGTCACCTATCAAAGTTGTACCACCACCTAATAAAACGATAGGACGATGACCATACTTCTGTAAAAGTTTTAAAACCATTATTTGCAATAGACTTCCGACGTGAAGACTTTCAGCTGTACAATCAAATCCAATATAGGCTGTTATTGACTGTTTATTAGAGATTTCATCCAATTTATTTAAATTAGTACACTGGTTAAAATAACCCCTAGATTGCATTTCAGATAAAAAAGTATTTTTCATAGAACTAATTGTTTAATCCACTATTATACAAAAATTATTATAAATAAATAAAAATATGTTTAAAGAGTATACATCTTTAGGTTTAATGAGCGGTACTTCTGGAGATGGAGTTGATGCATCAATAATTCAATCAGATGGAAATAGCAAATATAAAGTCCTTGAAGATAAGTATTTTGAGTATGATTCTGACATCTATAAAAATATTCATTTTTTAAGGGAAAAAATCAATTATGCAGAAGATCTTAAAAAATACTCACATGAAATTAATTTGCTAGAAAAACAAATAACCATGTTCCACGCGAAAGTTGTTAATACTTTAAACAATCTCAGCAAAATTGAAATTATAGGATTTCACGGTCATACAATTTATCATAATGGTGAAGAAAAAATTTCTAAGCAACTTGGCGATGGAAAGTTACTTTCTCAATTACTTAAAAAAGATATAGTTTATAATTTTAGACAAAATGATATAAGTAACGGAGGAGAAGGCGCCCCACTGTCTCCAATTTTCCATAAAGTAATTGCATCACAATATAATCTTGATTTACCAATATGTATTTTGAATATTGGAGGTATATCAAATATTACTTTAATTGAAAAATCAAGCAACTCATTAGGATTATTTAGTAAAGACATTGGACCAGGAAATTGTATGATCGATACTTGGGTTAGAAAAAACTCTAACCATAAGTTTGATAAAAATGGAAATTTTGCAGCTAATGGAAATAAAAATGAAATAATTCTTGAGCAAGCACAGGAATTATTTGAAAATAAAAATGAGCGTAAAAAAAAGTCTTACGATATTAATGATTTTGATATTTCATTTGCTAGAGGTCTTACTCTTGAAGATGGAGCTGCAACATTAACAGAATTTACTGCAAAAATAATTGCTTCTTCTTTAAATATGATTTTATCTAAAACTAACAGCAAACTTTCAAAAGTTTTGGTTTGTGGTGGAGGAAGAAAAAATAAAACTTTAATTTCAAACGTAAAAAATCATGTTAAAAAAAATTTAAATATCAAATTAATAGATGAATATAAAGTCAATGGCGATTACGTAGAGTCCCAAGCATTTGCGTTTCTAGCCATAAAATCAAAGTTAAAACAACCTATTAGTTTTCCAGAAACAACAGGTTGTAAAATACCATCTTCTGGAGGTTTAATTATCAAATATTAGATAAGAGCAGTTTTCTCTTTAATATATTTTTCAATTTCAGAAACAAGTTCTTTCTCTTTATTTTTAAAAAAATGATTTGAGTTTTTTATTTTTGAAAAAATTACCTCAACCCCTTTTTGGCTTTTAATTCTATTATCTAATTCAATTATACTATCTCTTGTGACTAACTCATCATTTTCACTGTAAATTACTTGGCCAGAAGTTGGACATGGAGCTAAAAAAGAAAAATCGTAAACATTTGGTTGAGGTGAAACAGCTATAAAATTATTAACTTCTGGTCTTCTCATAATAAGTTGCATACATATTAATGAACCAAAGGAAAATCCAGAAACCCAACATTGACTATAATCTAAATTTTGTCTTTCAATCCAATCAAGTGCTGCTGCTGCATCTGATAACTCACCCTGTCCATTATCGAAAACACCTTCACTTTTACCTACACCTCTGAAATTTACTTTAATAACTGAAAAACCATTTTGTAAAAAAATATTATACATTAATTGAATTACTCTGTTATTCATTGTACCTCCATACTGTGGATGAGGATGTAAAACTATTGCAACAGGTGAACCAAACTTTGGATTTTTGTAATATTTAGCTTCAAGCCTTCCTGCTGGTCCTGGGATAAATATCTCTAAACTCTTTGGTTTCATTTTAGTAATGATTATTAATTTCAAAAAAAAGATAATCTTTATAACATGTTTTTGTGCGTCAAATAAATTTTTTTAATTCCGACTATTAAAGTAGGATTTGTTTCAAAATTGTTGTATTACAACGTTTATTAATATGAAACTAACTACTAAAGGAAGATACGCGGTAATGGCTATGGCTGATCTAGCTTCTAATACGGAAGTAGGTCCTATTAGTTTAACAGAAATATCTGTAAGGCAGAATATATCTTTAGCTTATTTAGAGCAAATTTTTATTAAATTAAAAAACAAAAAACTTGTAAAAAGTTTAAGAGGAGCTTCTGGAGGATATATTTTAGAAAAGCCAGCTTCAGAAATAAAGATTTCTAATATTATTTATGCAGTAGATGAAGAAGTTAAAATGCTTAATTGTAAAAAAAATTCTAAAAAGGGATGCACCAATAAGTCAACAAAGTGTATTACTCATAATTTATGGGATGAATTGGATCAACATATCAATAGTTTTTTCGAAAAAGTCAAATTACAGGACATTGTTAAACAAAATTTTAATTGAGAGTAAATTATGAAAAATCAAGAAATAAATCAAAATAAAGAATATAAATACGGTTTTACAACCGATATAGAAAATATTAAGGCGCCAAAAGGTTTATCCGAAAAAACAATTAAATTCATTTCGAAAATTAAAAAAGAACCTAAGTGGATGCTTGACTGGAGATTAAAAGCATTTGAAAGATTAAAAGTTTCAAAAGAGCCTGACTGGCAAAAACCAAAGTTTCCAAAAATTAACTATCAAGACTTATATTACTACTCTGCCCCAAAAAGCTTAAAAGATAAACCACAGAGTTTGGATGAAGTTGACCCAAAACTTATTGAGACCTATAATAAACTTGGTATTCCACTTAATGAACAAAAAAAATTAAGTGGAGTTGCTGTAGATGCAGTATTTGACTCAGTTTCTGTTGCGACAACATATAAAGACGAGTTAACTAAAAAAGGTATTATATTCTGTCCTATATCTGAAGCTATTCAAAAACATCCTGATTTAGTAAAAAAATATTTAGGCTCAGTAATACCGATTACAGATCATTATTTCGCAACACTTAATTCTGCAGTATTTACTGATGGATCATTTGTTTATATTCCTCCAAATACTAAATGTCCTATGGAACTTTCTACGTATTTTCGTATCAATGCATCCGAAACTGGTCAATTTGAAAGGACTTTAATTATTGCTGACAAAGGAAGTTATGTAAGTTACTTAGAGGGGTGCACCGCTCCTATGCGAGACGAAAACCAATTACATGCGGCTAATGTAGAGCTTATAGCACTAGATGATGCTGAAATAAAATATTCTACAGTTCAAAATTGGTACCCAGGCGATAAAGATGGAAAAGGTGGAATTTATAATTTTGTAACCAAAAGAGGCGCATGTAGGGGTAAAAATTCGAAAATATCTTGGACTCAAGTAGAAACTGGTTCAGCAATAACGTGGAAGTATCCAAGCTGTATATTACAGGGTGATAACTCTGTAGGAGAGTTTTATTCAATTGCAATAACCAATAATCATCAAAAAGCAGACACCGGAACTAAAATGATCCATTTAGGAAAAAATACAAAAAGTAAAATAATCTCGAAAGGGATATCAGCAGGTAATGCTGACAATACATATAGAGGATTAGTCGATATCGGAAGAAAAGCTAAAAATTCAAGAAACTACACTCAGTGCGACTCACTTTTAATGGGTAATAAATGTGGAGCGCATACTGTTCCCTATATTAAAAATAAAAATTCTACATCTACCGTTGAACATGAAGCAACAACTTCGAAGATTAACGAAGACCAATTATTTTATTGCAATCAAAGGGGAATGAACCAAGAAGAGGCTGTAAGTCTAATAGTAAATGGTTTTTGCAAGGATGTACTTCAACAATTACCAATGGAGTTCGCTGTCGAAGCTCAAAAACTTGTAGGAATAAGCTTAGAAGGAAGTGTAGGTTAATGTTAGAAATAAAAAATTTAAACGCTTCGATAAACAACAAAGAAATACTCAAAGGACTAAATATTTATATCAAACCAGGAGAACTACATGCGATTATGGGTCCCAATGGTTCTGGAAAAAGTACACTTGCAAATATACTCTCAGGTAAAGAAGGATATGAAGTTTCCGGAGAATTAAAATATTTCGGAAAAAACTTAAGCGAAATATCTATAGATGAAAGAGCTCAAAAAGGAATTTTTTTGGCATTTCAATATCCAACTGAAATTCCAGGTGTAAATACAAGTAATTTTCTAAGAACATCTCTTAATAAAGTACGAAAAGCTCAAGGAAAAAAAGAAATAGATGCTCTTTCTTTTTTAAAATTAGTAAAAGAAAAATCAAATGAGCTTGGTATGGATGAAAAAATGTTATCAAGACAATTAAACGTCGGTTTTTCTGGAGGGGAGAAGAAAAAGAATGAAATTTTACAAATGAAAATTTTAGATCCAAGTTTAATTATTCTTGATGAAACAGACTCGGGACTTGATATCGATGCACTTAAAATAGTTGCTGACGGAGTAAACTCATCAAGAGATAACAAAAAATCTTTTCTAGTTATTACACACTATCAAAGATTATTAAATTTTATAAAGCCAGACTTTGTTCATGTATTATCAGACGGCAAAATAGTTAAATCCGGAACTAAGGAATTGGCGGTGCAATTAGAAAAAACAGGTTACAAAGGAATTAATTAAGATGCTAAATTTTAAAATTCATTCAAATGAAATTGATAAAATTGGTAAATTTTCAAGAGAAGAGAAAGAATTTAGATTAAAAAATTTAGATTACTTCAATGAAACTGGTTTTCCAAACAAAAAAAACGAAGATTGGAAATTTTCAGATTTAAGAGAGATAGTTTCAAAAAATTTTAATAAATTAGATCTTAAATTTAATAAATCTGAAAAACCTGAAATAAATTTTATTAAAGATTTTGAGCATAATTACATTGTGTTAATCAACGGAGAATTAACTTTAAGTAATTTTGAATTTGAAGAAAACAATAAAATAACTTTGAAGCCATTGGTAAATAGCGACTATTTAAATAAAAAAGAAAAAAATCCTCTAGTTAATTTAAATCATGCTTTATCAGATAAAGGATATTTATTAGAAGTGAAAGATAACTATAAATTCAAAAAAATTCTTGTAATTTATTATTTATTTACAAAAGATCTAAATGAAAATATCTTAAATAGTAAAAATAAGATAAAAATTGGAAAAAATTCAGAAGTTCATCTCCTAGAGTTTTTAGTTAATGACTCTAAAAAAAATTTCTTTAATAATGTATATGAAGATGTCATTTTAGAAAATTCTGCAATTTTGAAAAATATTTATCTTCAAGATGTTAAAAGTTCAGGATATTTTCATAAATATTCGAAAAACAAATTGTCAGCAGGATCAAATTTTACTGCTTTTCTTTTTCCTACAGGTTTGAAATTTAATAAACTAGACCTGGAATTTAATCTAGAAGGAGAGAAAAGCGAGTGTAATTTGCAATCAGCATCATTTCTTAACAATAGCGAACATCAAGAGGTAAAAACTCGTATAAACCATTTTTCTCCAAACTGTAAAAGCTACCAAAAAGTAAAAAATGTCTTAAGTGGTGATAGTAAAGGCGTTTATCAAGGAAAGATCTTTGTTAAAGATATAGCTCAAAAAACAGATGCTTACCAATTAAGTAAAGCTATTTTATTAAGCGAGCAAACTGAATTTGACTCAAAGCCAGAGTTAGAAATTTACGCTGATGATGTAAAATGTTCGCATGGATCTACATCAGGTTCTTTAGATAGAGATTCTATATATTATTTAATGAGTAGAGGTTTAAGTAAAAAAGAGTCTACTAAACTATTAGTTAATGGTTTTTTAAATGAAGTGGTTGATTCAATTAAAAGCAGTTCAATAAGAGCTTTTGTAAAAGCTAAATTAGATGAACAAATATAAAATGAATATTAAAAAAATTAAATCTGAATTTCCAATATTTAAACAAAAAATAAATGGTAAACCTTTAGTTTATTTGGATAGTGCTAATTCTTCTCAAAAACCACAAACTGTAATAGACAGAATGTCTAATTTTTATGAAACTGAATTTTCTAACGTAGGAAGGAGCGTTCACTCTTTGGCTGTAAAAGCAACCAATAGATTTGAGGATGTTAGAGATAAAGTTAAAAATTATTTAAACGCCAAAGAAAGAGAGGAGATTATTTTTACCAAAGGGGCTACCGAGTCGATTAATTTAATTGCCTCCTCTTATGGAGAAAAGTTTATAAAAGAAGGTGATGAGATTTTAACAACAGAATTAGAACATCACTCAAATTATGTTCCTTGGCATTTTTTAAGACAAAGAAAAGGTGCAAAAATTAAATTTGCACCAGTTAATGATAAAGGAGAAGTTGATATTAATGAAATAAAGAAACTTATAAATCCTAAAACAAAAATTATAGCTTTAACTCATATATCTAATGTTACCGGAACTATAATGCCGATAAAAAAAATTGTTGATTTAGCAAAAGAAAAAAATATTCCAGTTTTAGTTGATGGAACTCAGGGAGCGCCGCATTTAAAAATAGATATGCAGGAATTAGGGTGTGATTTTTACGCTATATCTTGTCACAAAATGTATGGTCCAAATGGATTGGGAATTCTTTATGCTAAAAAAAAATGGTTGGATGAATTACCACCTTATCAAGGAGGTGGAGGAATGATTAGCGAAGTTCTGAAGGAAAAAGTAACTTTCGCTACTACTCCTACTAAGTTTGAAGCAGGAACTATGCAAACCGCAGAAGTCGTTGCTTTTTCTGAGGCAATTAAATTTATCGAAGAATTAGGAATTAAAAATATTCAAAACCATGAAAACGAAATTATGGAATACGGCATTGAAAAATTAAAAAAGAATAACTCTGTAAATATAATTGGGGATCCAGTTGAAAGAGGTTCAGTAATTTGTTTCACGATGAAGGGAATACACCCTCATGATATTGCTACAATTTTAGATGAGGACGGTGTTGCTATTAGAGCTGGACATCATTGTTGTCAAATTTTACATAATAAATTAGGTTTAAACGCAACGGCAAGAGCTTCATTAGGAGTATATAATTCTAAAGAAGATATAGATAAGTTAAGTGAAGCTATAAATAATTGTAAAAAAATTTTTAAAATTTAGATGGAATTAAAAGAATTATACCAAGAGATAATATTAGATCATGCAAAAAACCCTCGTAATAAAGGAAAGTGCTCAGATTATAATCGTGACGCTAAAGCGCATAATCCTTTATGTGGAGACAAAGTGCATATTTATTTAAATTTAGATAATGATAAAAACATTAAAGAATTAAGTTTTGAAGGTGAGGGATGTGCAATTTCTTTAGCTTCAGCTTCAATATTAACAGATACTTTAAAAGGGAAAGATTTGTCTTTTACTAAAAAAGTTATTGATGATTTTTTAAATATGCTTAAAAAAAAAAGTAAGATTACCTTAAATAGTCTCACTGAAGATCAAATTACTACAATAAATTCTCTTTCAGGAGTACAAGAATTTCCAATGAGAATAAAGTGCGCAACTATGGCTTGGCATACAGTGCTTTCAGCTTTGAAAAATGAAAAATAAATAAAATGAGTAATTTAAAAGAAAAAATTATAAATCAAATAAAAAAAATTTATGACCCAGAAATTCCAGTTAATATTTATGAATTAGGACTTATTTATAACATAGAAATTGAAAACGATACGGTCAAAGTTGAAATGACCCTTACTACACCAAATTGCCCAGTAGCAGATAGTTTGCCAAAAATGGTAAAAAATAATATATTACAGATAGAGGGTGTTAAAGATGTAAATCTTAAGCTAGTGTGGGATCCTCCTTGGACGAAAGAAAAAATGTCTGAAGCAGCTAAACTTGAGTTAAATTTATGAGTGAACAGATTATAAGAATTAGCGATAATGCAGTTAATAGAATTAAACAAATAATGGCACAAGCGCAAAACTCAACAATTGGAGTTAGAGTAGGAGTTAAGTCAGGCGGTTGTGCTGGTATGTCCTATGTGATGGAGTACGCTTCTGAAGTTAAACCAAATGAAGAAATAATTGAGGAAAAAGGTGTAAAGGTTTTAATAGACCCAAAAGCAATAATGTATCTCCTTGGAACTGAAATGGACTACAAAAAAGAAAAATTTTCTTCTCAATTTGTATTTAATAATCCTAATGAAACCGAAAGATGTGGTTGTGGGGAGTCTTTTAAAATTTAACCGCTATAATACATCTCAAATTCTATCGGGTGAGGTGTATGCTCAAATTTATAAATCTCTTGGAATTTTAAGTCTATGTAAGCATCTATTTGATCATCGGTAAATACTCCACCTTGAGTTAAAAATTTTCTATCTTTATCTAGACTTTGCATAGCCTCCCTTAACGAACCGCACACAGTAGGCAATTTTTTCACTTCACTTTCAGACAGTGTATACAAATCTTTATCAAAAGATTTGCCTGGATCAATTTTATTCTTAATTCCATCAATTCCCGCCATTAACATTGACGCAAATGTTAAGTAAGGGTTACCAGCAGCATCAGGGAATCTAATTTCCATTCTTGCAGCTTTAGGATTATTTATTATTGGAATTCTACATGATGCAGATCTATTTCTTGCCGAGTATGCTAAAATTACTGGAGCTTCAAAACCAGGTATTAATCTTTTATAGCTGTTTGTAGTAGCATTAGAAAAAGCGTTGATAGCTTTAGCGTGTTTTAATATTCCTCCAATATAGTGTAAAGCAGTTTTTGATAAACCAGAATATTCTTTACCCATAAATACTGGTGTGCTTCCTTTCCAAATTGATTGGTGACAGTGCATACCTGATCCATTATCACCTTTTACAGGTTTAGGCATGAAAGTAGCAGTCTTACCAAAAGAGTGGGTAACCATTTGAACTGCATATTTATAGAGTTGAAGATTATCTGCCATGTTAGTTAGTGTTCCAAAATACATGCCTAGCTCGTGTTGGCTAGGAGCAACCTCGTGGTGATGTTTTTCTACTTTAACACCCATATCTTTGAGAGCTTTTAAATATTCTCCTCTCATATCTTGGGCACTATCTACGGGAGGGACAGGGAAATATCCGCCCTTAATTCCCGGTCTATGACCCATGTTACCATTCTCATATTTTTTTCCTGTATTGTAAGGACCTTCAGAACTATCAATGCTAAAACTTGTTTCGTTCATATCATTTTTATACCTAACATCGTCGAAAACAAAAAATTCTGGTTCTGGCCCAAAATATGATTTATCTCCGATTCCAGATTTTTTTAAATAATCCTCTGCTTTTTTTGCAGTACCCCTAGGATCTCTTTCGTATGGATCTTTTTTTACTGCATCAAGAATATCGCAAAAAATATTGAGCGTTGTATGAGAATTAAATGGATCGATAATCGGTCTAGTTAAGTCAGGTTTTAAGAGCATATCTGACTGATTAATAGCTTTCCAGCCAGCAATTGACGACCCATCAAAAAAAACACCATCATTTAGCAATTCATCATCAACAACAGTAGCATCCATTGTTACATGTTGAAGCTTTCCTTTTGGATCTGTAAACCTTAAATCAACAAACTCTACTTGTTTGTCTTTCATTAACTTAAGAATATTTTTTGAACTCATTTAATCTTATACCCTATTAATAGTTAAATTTTCACTGAACATACATAAGTATTGCTTTCAATACATAATAATTAGTATATATCAGCTATGCATTTTATTCATAATACAATCGCTGTTTGAAATGAGAGAAGCTAAATCAGGTGATATATTGCTATTAACCTTACTAGGTTTGATTTGGGGTTCTTCATTTTTCAATATTAAAATTGCCACTTATTCCTATGAACCTTTCACACTAGCTTTAATCAGAGTAATTTTTGCAAGTTTACCTTTATTAATTCTTTGTTGGTATAAAAAGATAAAGGTCTTGGCGTTTTCAAATAATTGGAGACCTTATGCGCTTATTGGTCTTTGTAATATTGCAATTCCTTTTACTTTAATTGCAATTGGAACTGCTAAGATAAATAGTTATTTGGCAGCCATGTTAATGAGTACTACACCTATGAGCGGATCAATTCTTGCTCATTTTTTTACAAAAGATGAAAAAATAACATTGTTTAAATCTATTGGAATTTTAATCGGTTTTTCAGGAATATTATTTTTATTTTTTGATAAATTAATCATAAATGAAAGTAATTTCATTTATGTACTAATTACTATTCTAGGTTCTACATTTTATTCTATAGGTGGAATTTTAACTTTGAGATTAAAAACTAAAGGGAATGAAAATGTTACTACGTCTACAACTCTTTGGTCTGTAATTTTCTTACTTCCTTTATCAATATTTTTTGAAACTCCGTGGCAAACAACTCCTTCTATTGAGTCTACTTTAGCACTTTTATATCTTGGAATAGTTGCAACTGGGTTAGCTTGGTTAATTAGATTTAGGATTTTAACTGTGAATGGCTTAGTTTTTCAAACTCAAGTAGCTTATTTAATTCCTATTTTCGGTGTTTTATTTGGATATTTTTTGATGGAAGAAGTAATTACCTGGAGAGTTTTAATTTCATTAATTGTAATTATGTTAGGTATTTATATTGTAAAAAAAAATAATAAAGGTATAAAAAATTAAAATGGAACCAGACTCAATTGAATTAGGTTTTTTATCAATATTTGCACTGATAACTTTTTTTATATTTTTGATAATTGAAAAATATTCAAAAAATATAAAAGATGGAATTCTCTTAGATAAAGATTTTATTAAACCACAAGCATTTCATGAAGAACCAATATCACGTAGTGGGGGATTAGGATGTATTGTATCTTTGATATTTATAATTGTCTTTTATTACATACTGTATAATCAAATTTTGTATGAATATTTATTCATCGGTTTAAGTTTATTCGTAATTGGATATCTAGACGACATTAAACTTGAACTTAGTCCTAATCTAAGACTAATCTTTATGATAATTTTTTTGTTATTTTTTATTAATTATTTATCTATTAAAATAGATAATCTAGACCTCATTTTTTTAAAAACTTGGTTAGAAAATAAGATCTTTTCCAATATTTTTATTTTAATTTGTTTTTTATTTATTATAAATGGCTCAAATTTAATCGATGGATTTAATGGTCTTCTAAGCATTAATTTAATTATAGTCAATTCTGTTTTATTGTTTATCAATTTAAACAATAATCATATTGAATTTTCATTCTTCTTGACTGGGCAAATTATAATTTTAGTAGCCTTTTTGCTATTTAATTTCCCTAGAGCAAAAATTTTTTTAGGTGATAGTGGTTCATATTTACTTGGATCGTTAATAGCATTAAATGTAATTTATACAAATAATCTTAATCCACAAATTTCATCCTTTTTCTTTTGCATTCTTTTATTTTATCTATTTTTTGAGGTATTCTTTTCTTTTTTAAGAAAAATTTATCAAAAAAAATCACCAGTACAACCCGATGATATTCATTTACATATGCTTAGTTTTAAAAACCTTGATAAAGCTTTAGGATCAGAGAAAGCAAATTACACTAACTCTACATTAATTAATCTTATTTATTCTGCTCTTATTTTACCAAGTATTTATTTTGCTGATAATAGTTTAGTGTGTAAGTACTGGTTTTTTGCTTTAATGTTAATTTACACAATATTTTATATTCGACTTTATCGTTTAAAAATAAAATCAGTTTGATATATAAAGCTTCGATTATTAACTAAAGGGCAAGTGGCGGAATTGGTATACGCGCTGGTCTTAGAAACCAGTGCCGCAAGGCTTAAGAGTTCGAGTCTCTTCTTGCCCACCAAATGAAATATGAAAGTAACATTAAAATCAAAAAAAGATCTTAGAACAGTTCTATCAATAGTTGTCGATAAAAAAACTATTGAGGATAAAATGAATAAAAGACTGATCGAATTACAAAAAGAGGTAAAATTGAAAGGTTTCCGCGAAGGTAAAGTGCCACCTTCTATTATTAAAAATCAATTTGGAAAATCAATTTATGGAGAAGTAGTTGACAAAATTTTGAGAGAAACTTCTGCAAAAGCTATAGAAGAAAAAAAGATTAAAATTGCAGGTCAACCTAAAATAGATTTAAAAACCTTTGGTGAAGGAAAAGATCTAAATTATGAGCTACAAATTGACCAACTTCCTGAAATAGAATTAGAGTCCTTTGGTAAGTTAAAAGCTACCGAGTATAAAGTTGAAATTGAAGAAAAAATAATTAACGGAAAATTAAAAGAGCTATCAATTCAAAATAAAAAATTTGAAGATAAAAAAGATAATGAAAAAGCTAAAATTGGTGATCAAGTAGTATTTGATTATTCAGCTACAGTTGATGGAAAAAAATTTGAAGGAAGTGAAGGAAAAGGAGTTCAAATTGAGTTAGGTAAGGATTTATTTTTAAAAGGATTCGACGAACAATTAGTTGGAGTTAAAAACAGTGATATTAAAAACGTAAACTCAATTTTACCTCCAAATCATCCAAAAAAAGAATTAGCTAATAAAAAAACTATATTCGAATGTAAAATAATAAAAGTGCAATCTTCCGTGGAAAATACAATTGATGACAATTTTGCTAAAGTTATGGGAGCAAAAGATTTAACTGATTTAAAAAAGTTAATAAAAAATCAGATTACAAGTCAGTATAAACAAGCTTTAAATTCAATTACTAAAAAAGAAATATTAGATCAAATAGAAAAAAATCATCGGTTTGACTTACCTAAAAATATGATTGATCAAGAAGTTTCTGTAATGACACAAAGTTTAAAAGCAGAGGAAAAAGAAAAACATAAAACTAACAATGAAAAAATTGCAAAGTCTAGAATAAAATTAGGTTTAATTTTAAATGAATATGGAGAAAAAAATAATTTAAAAGTTACAGATGAAGAAGTAAAAGGAGAAATTGAAAAACAAATTAAAGGTATGCCGGGACAAGAAAAAATGATTTTAGAATATTATCAAAAAAATCCAAACGCGTCTCAAAGTTTGCGAGGTTCACTTTACGAAGAAAAAATAATTAATTTAATTAAGTCAAAAATTAAACTTAATATTAAAGATGTAAATACTAAAGAAGCTGAAAAAATAATTTCTGAATTTAATAAGCCCAGTTCGGAACAGTCTAATACAAAAAAATCTAGTTCTCAGGATAAAAATAAAGCAAAATCAAAAAAAATTAGTAAAAAGTAACCAATAGTTGTATAAGTCGTTCTATGAGTCGCGATTTTGAAGAACAAATGAATAATCTTATCCCTATGGTTGTTGAACAAACAAGCAAAGGTGAAAGAGCCTATGACATTTATTCCAGGCTTTTAAAGGAAAGAATAGTTTTTTTAGTAGGACCTGTAAATGATACTGTTGCATCTTTAGTAACTGCTCAACTTTTATTCTTAGAGTCAGAGAATCCTAATAAAGAAATTAATTTTTATATAAATAGCCCTGGCGGTTTAGTAACAGCTGGTCTTGGTATTTATGATACAATGCAGTACATTAATTCACCTGTATCCACTTTATGTATTGGTCAAGCATCTTCTATGGGATCTTTTTTATTAGCTGCTGGCGAAAAAGGTAAAAGATATTCATTACCAAATTCAAGAATAATGGTTCACCAACCTTCTGCTGGTTTTCAAGGTCAAGCCACTGATATTCAGATTCATGCTAAAGAAATACTTTCCTTGAAAGAAAGATTAAATAAAATTTACTCAAAACATACAGGCAAATCTGTAGACGAAATTGCTAAAGCTTTAGAAAGAGATAATTTTATGACTGCTGAAGATGCAAAGAAATTTGGTTTAATTGACTCGGTTGTGGAAAAAAGAAAATAAAACACAATATATAGATCTGTTTACAACTTCAGCTTGATAAGGTTATTCCAGACATTTAATATAGTATTATTGATTCGTTATGACAGAAAAAAATAATAAAAATATTCTTTACTGCTCTTTTTGTGGAAAAAGCCAACACGAAGTAAGAAAACTTATTGCCGGTCCTACAGTTTTTATTTGTGATGAGTGTGTCGAACTTTGTATGGATATTATTAAAGAGGAAAACAAAAGTTCATTAGTAAAACATCAAGATGGAGTTCCTACACCAAAAGAAATTTGTAATGTATTAGATGATTATGTAATTGGTCAAAAGTTTGCAAAAGAAATTTTATCTGTAGCGGTTCACAATCATTATAAAAGATTAAATCATGATACTAAAAGCAACAAAGACATAGAACTTTCAAAATCGAATATACTATTGGTCGGGCCAACAGGATGTGGTAAAACTTTGTTAGCACAAACTTTAGCGAGAATTTTAGATGTTCCTTTTACGATGGCCGACGCTACTACATTAACTGAAGCTGGATATGTAGGTGAAGATGTAGAGAATATT